>OJFS01000028.1_pt1 | contig 95003 bp, 94 predicted proteins | sample 1594231 | NCBI WGS metagenome assembly OJFS01 (sample SAMN05416847, study PRJEB24817) | seawater metagenome | isolation source: Sea water | place: Canada:Atlantic | collected 2013-07
CGAGATAGGAGTCCGTCTCGTGGGCTCGGAGATGTGTATAAGAGACAGGCGTTTATACAAAAATAATATTTTCTTGATAAAAATCATAAAGTCTCTTCACTTATACTAATCTTTTATAGTGTAATCTTATACCTTTTGCTAAGGTGACGTTGACAGTACTGAAACACCTGCTTACATGTTTTTTCTGACGTTTTTGTAAGGAATCTATTTCTTTATGATCTTATTAAGTGGCTTTATATAGCCCTACAAGAGCAATGAAGAGAAAATGGTTTTAATATCACATCAGTTTGTCATTAAATTTTGGCACCAGTAAGGAATGTAAGTAATGCTCGGATTAACAAAAGTAGCTCAAAAAATATTTGGATCGAAAAATGATCGAAAAATTAAAGCCACTTTGCCATTAGTGTCTGCAATCAACTTACTTGAGGCTGATTATCAAGCATTATCTGATCAGCAAATTATGGAAAAAACCAGTGAATTTAAAGAGCGCCTTTCAGGTGGTGAAACACTAGATCAATTGTTACCAGAAGCTTTTGCTAACGCAAGAGAGGCCGCTTTCAGGGCCCTAGGATTGCGCGCGTATGACACACAATTAATTGGTGGAATATTTTTACATCAAGGAAATATTTCAGAAATGAAAACTGGTGAAGGTAAAACTTTAGTTGGCGTTTTTCCTGTATATTTAAATGCGTTAACAGGAAGAGGAGTTCACGTTGTTACAGTAAACGACTATCTTGCTTCTCGTGATGCAGATTGGATGGGTAAGGTATACAGCTTTCTAGGTATGACTACTGGTATTGTTGTTCCTGACATGGAAGAAGAAGCGAAATTAGCTGCATATGCAAGTGATATTACATACGCTACTAATAATGAATTAGGGTTTGATTATTTACGTGACAATATGAAGTCTGATTTAGCACAAATGGCCCAAAGGGATCATTATTTTGCTATTGTTGATGAGGTGGATAGTATTCTTATTGATGAAGCTAGAACTCCATTAATAATTTCAGGACCAGCAGAAGACAGAACTGAGTTATATAAATCAATCGATGCCTTAATTCCTGAGTTACAACCTGAACATTACGATCTAGATGAAAAGTCACGCTCATCATCTCTTACAGATGATGGAAATGAATTTGTTGAAAAACGTTTGCTTGAGTTAAAATTATTACCTGCTGAACAATCATTGTATGATCCTGAAAGTACGTCTTTAGTACATCACATAAATCAAGGTTTACGTGCACATACGCTATTTAAACGCGATAAAGATTATATTGTAAAAGACAATGAGGTAGTACTTATTGACGAATTTACAGGTAGGATGATGTCTGGGCGTAGAATGTCTGATGGATTGCACCAAGCAATTGAAGCAAAGGAACGTGTAAATATAAAGGCTGAAAATGTAACTTTAGCATCTGTTACCTTCCAAAATTACTTTAGACTCTATGATAAATTAGCTGGAATGACAGGTACAGCTTTAACTGAAGCTGAAGAATTTTCTGAAATATATGGCTTGGGCGTAGTTGAAGTTCCTACAAACAGACCAATAGCTCGACTTGACGAACATGATGCAATTTATCGTACAGCAAATGAAAAATTTACAGCAGTCGTAGAAGAAATTGGTAAAGCCCATTCAAATAAACAGCCAATTTTAGTTGGAACAACATCTATTGAAAAGTCAGAATACTTATCAAACCTTTTAAATGATAAAAAATTATTAAAAGATATTTCTGATAATTTGCTGTTGCAATCTAAAAAAGCAAAAAAGCAAAATGATATTAATAGCTTAAAGACTTATTCAGATGCTTTTTCTGAATTTTCAAAAACAGGTATATCTCATAAAATACTTAATGCTCGTTTTCATGAACAAGAAGCTTCAATAATAGCAGATGCTGGTGTACCCCGCGCAGTCACCATCGCAACAAATATGGCAGGTAGAGGAACAGATATCCAGCTGGGTGGAAATCTTGAGATTCGGATTACTTCAGCGTTAGAAAAAGCAGGAAAAAAATCTGACCCATTAAAAATCCGTAAAGATGTTACTGAGGAAATAGAAAAAGCAAAAAAAGTGGCCTTGGATTCTGGTGGTTTATTTGTTCTTGCAACAGAACGACATGAAAGCCGGCGCATAGATAATCAATTACGTGGGCGTTCGGGACGTCAAGGAGACCCAGGTCGCTCAGCGTTTTTCTTATCTTTAGAAGATGATTTAATGCGTATCTTTGGCTCAGAAAAATTAGATTCTGTTCTTGGCAAACTAGGAATGGACGAAGGTGAGGCTATTATCCATCCTTGGGTTAATAAGTCTCTAGAACGCGCACAAGCAAAAGTGGAAGGTCAGAATTTTGATGTTAGAAAACAATTACTAAAATTTGATGACGTAATGAACGATCAACGAAAAGCAATATTTGAGCAACGTTTGGAAATTATGAAATCAGATGACTTATCAATTACTGTCAAAGATATGCGAGATGAAGTGATTGAAGATTTAGTAGATGAAGCGATTCCTTCAAAGTCTTATGCTGATCAATGGAACATTGAAGGGCTTGAGCAATCAATTAAAGAAACACTAGGTTTAAGTTTACCTATATCTGATTGGGCCGCTGAAGAAGGTATTGATGACGAAGACATTATTAATCGCCTTCGCAAAGCGGGTGATGAAGAAATGGCAAATAAAATTAAAGGAATTGGTTCAGATAATATACGCTCTGTAGAAAAACAATTGCTATTAGGCACAATAGACCAAAAATGGCGTGAACATTTAATTACTTTAGAGCACCTAAGATCAGTTGTTGGAATGCGTGGATACGCAAATCGTGATCCATTAAACGAATATAAGAACGAATCTTTTGAACTTTTTGAATCAATGCTTGAAGGTTTAAGGTCTGATATTACAAAACAGATGGCTCGCTTACAGCCACAAACTCAAGAACAGCAAATGGCTGCTTTGCAACAGCAAATCCAAACAGCATTAAGTCAAGGAATGGAAATCAATGCAATTAAAGCTCGTGTAAAAGAAGCTTACGGAATTGATATTGAGTTAGAGGCACCAAAGCCACCTGAAATTGATAAAAATAATCCAAAAACTTGGCCACCCTTAAGTCGAAACGATAAATGTTTATGTGAATCAGGCAAGAAGTTTAAACACTGTCATGGCGCATTAAAATAAATTTAATCCCAAGTAGGATAAAACTTATTTAATGGTGAGCTAGTAAAAATCTCATATCCAGTTGAAGTAACACCAATAGAGTGCTCAAATTGCGCTGACAAAGACTTATCTTTAGTTACTGCAGTCCAATCATCTGCCAATATTTTTGTATGTGGCTTACCAAGGTTTACCATTGGCTCTATTGTAAAAAACATTCCTTCTTCTAAAACTGCTCCTGTACCCCACCGCCCAAAATGTACAACATTAGGTGCTGAGTGAAACACTCTACCTAAACCATGGCCACAGAAATCACGAACGACAGAACACCGCTGTGCTTCCACGTATGACTGTATTGCCGCTCCAATATCTCCAAATGTATTTCCTGGCTTAACTTGATCAATACCAATCATTAAAGCGGTATGAGTTATATCTATTAAGCGCTCAGCTTTTCTTGAAAGTTTCCCACATACGTACATACGAGATGTGTCTCCAAACCAGCCATCAAGTATGCAAGTAACATCAATATTAAGAATATCACCGTCTTTTAGTTTTTTATCCGAAGGTATTCCATGGCAAACGACATGGTTTAACGAAATACAGCATGATTTTGTATACCCACGATATCCCAGTGTGGCTGGTATAGCACCTGCATTTATCATATAATCATGAATTAGCTTGTCTAATGCTTCAGTTGTTACGCCAGGAACAACATATTCAGTTATCATATCTAATATTTTAGCAGCCAGTGCTCCAGATTTTCTCATACCCTCAAATTCATCTGGTGTATGAATAGTAATACCATCTGCATTTAATCTGGGTTTGATATTCACAATATTTACCTTGTTTTTATTTCTTTTTGGTTAAACAGAATTAATTACATTTGCCAAGTCTAGTCTTTTGCCAAGGGCAATACCGTCTTTAGAGATAATACAATCATAACATAAAACTTTTACTCCATTTGCAATGGCATTATCATATGATTTTTGATAATTTGGATCAATATCACTTGCTATACTTAGTTTAGTAATATCTGAACGCTGTATTAGAAATAATATGGTAGATTGATAACCTTCTTTTACTTTCTGAGCTAGTTCATTCATATGTTTGGTACCACGAAGAGTTATACTATCAGGAAATTCTGCAAGGCCTTCTTTTCGAGACAACGTAACACTTTTTACTTCTAAATACATTTCAGGATCTTTTTTGAAATAAAGAAGAAAATCTATACGAGAATTTTCTCCATATTTTACTTCAGATTTATATTTATCAAAATTAATATCAATTGTCTTATTATCTAAAGCTTCTTTAACTACTTTATTAGCATAATTCGTATCAACTCCAATAAATGTGTTATCTATTTCAATAAGCTTCCATGAATATTTTAATTTTCTTTTTGGATTATTATTTGGTTCCAGCCATATTTTTGTACCAGGCTTTGCCAATTCAAGCATTGAACCTGGATTAGCTACGTGTACAGTAACAACCGAACCATTTTCTAGCGTGACGTCTGCTAAAAAACGCTTATATCTCTTTATAAGTGTACCCTTGATTAGGGAGCTTTCAAATTTCATAAGGAATATATAAATGACCAATCCAACCGCTGCAATGATAGTAATAGGTGATGAAATTTTATCGGGGCGTACAAGAGACGCAAATATGTTCAATCTGGCTGGAAAGCTAACAAATCATGGCATAAATTTATCAGAGGTTAGGGTTATTTCTGATAATCCTACAGAGATCATAGTTGCTGTTAACGAAACTAGAAAAAAGTATGATTATGTTTTCACAAGTGGTGGCATAGGACCAACTCATGATGATATTACGGCAGATTGTATTGCTAACGCTTTTGGTGTTGAAATAGATGTTCGTGAAGATGCTAAACTTATCTTAGCTACAAATTATGAAAATGGGATTGATGACCTTACTCCCGCACGATTACGGATGGCTAGAATACCAAATGGTGCTATTTTAATCGATAACATAATCTCAAAAGCACCAGGCTTTTCTATGGAAAACGTACATGTAATGGCAGGGGTTCCAAGTGTGTTTAACTGTATGATTGAGTGGTTATTACCAAAATTAAAAAGAGGTGCAGAAATGATTAGTTCAACTGTTAGAGTTGACCTACCAGAGAGCCGAATTGCTGAACCATTAGGAATAATAGCAAATAATTTTCCTGATGTATCAATTGGGTCATACCCTTTTTATGAAGAAAAAAAATATGGTGCTAATATTGTTATTAGATCGACTGAGAAAGATTTAGTTTTAGTTGTTGAAAAAGAAGTTCGTTCTAAATTTAATTTATCATGACGCCTAGTACCAAAACATTATATGAAACAATAGATTACACATGGCCATCTGCATCTATTCAAGTAAACCAAGGTTGGCTAGTTAAGAATGGGTTAGGTGGAGGAAAGAGAGTTTCAGCAACTTTACAGCTTGATCCTCAAGCCAATATAAAAAATGCAGAAAAAATGATGGAAGCTCTTAGCCAAAACTATCTATTTATGATCAGAGAAAATGATAGTGTTTTAGATCATAAATTAGATAAATTAGGCTATGATTTAATTGATCCAGTGGTAATTTTTTGTTCACCAATCAGTTTAATAGATAAATCAATTAAAGGAGTTTTTCATTCAAAGCCAAATACAATCATGAAGCGCATTTGGCTCAATGGTGGCGTTAGCAGCGCTCGCTTAAATATAATGAAACGCACAAAAGTATCAAAGACTTTTATATTGATTGATAATAAAGCTGTTGCTTTTGTGGCTATTCATAATGATATAGCAATGTTTCACGCCCTTGAGGTTTTAAAAGAATATCGCCGGGAAGGTCTTGCTAAAAAAATTATGCAGCAAATAAATGTTTGGGCATCAACAAACGGAGCTAAATTCATTTCTGCTGTTTCTGTTAAAGACAACATTCCAGCTAGAAATCTTTATCTCAGTATAGGAATGTCAGAAGTTGGATATTATCACTATAGGCTTAAACCTTAATTACCAAGTTTCATTTCCTAAACCTTTAAAGTGCTGAATTAGGTAGTCTATAAAAACTCTTAATTTTGGTGATATATATTCAGAAGGTGGATAAACTATATAGACACCTAATTCTGGTAGAACTAATTCTGTTAATATTTTTTGTAGTGTACCATCTTTTACTTTTTCACCATATATAAAACATGGCAAATAAGCCAAACCTAAACCTGCTTCAGCAGCAAGCATTAATGACTTACCATCATTAACAGTTAAATTATTTCTTCCACGAAATTGACGCTCTTCTCCGTCAAAAAGTGGAATACGCCAAAAGCCATTATTTTTATCAAGAGAATAATTAAGCAGTTGGTGATCAGAAAGGTCATCGGCTATAGAAGGGGTGCCTTTCATTTTCAAATAATCTTTTGATCCAATAATTGCTAATTTTGTTGTTGAGATTTTTCTTGCCCGCAAAGAGCTATCAGATAAATTACCAATTCGAATAGCAACGTCAAAACCTTCAGAGACTAGATCAACAAATCGGTTGTCTAAGGTTAAATGTATTTTTATTTTTGAGTGCTGTTTTAGAAAAGGTGTTATACAATTCATCAAGTGGCTTGATCCAAAGTCAGAAGAAGCAGACACACGTAAAGTTCCTTGTGCTTCAGATTGCATTGCAGAAACAGACAAATCAGCATCTCGGATTTGTTCAATAAATTTAACACATTTTTTATAATAGCTAATACCAATTTCTGTAGCGCTTACATTTCTTGTAGTGCGATTTAACAGTGTTACCCCAAGTCTAGATTCTAGATTTGTTACATGCTTTGATACTGATGACTTAGAAAGTCTTAATTTATTTGCCGCACCAGTGAATCCACCATTATCAATAACAGCAACAAATACTTCCATTTCAGCCATTCGATCCAATCAGAGATCTCCATCTGCAGTGAACATAACTGCTAAAGGTCTAGTTGCTTGGTTTTCAGCTAATAAAATTACCAAAACAGAAGTTAATGGAATTGATAAAATTGCTCCAGGTAGCCCCCAAATAGCTGTCCAAAATACTAAAGCAACTAAGACGACAAAACTTGATAAGTTTACAGATTTTCCAATCATTTTAGGTTCTAGTATATTACCAACAAACGTTTGCACTGCCATCAGCAAAACTAAAGCTAAAATCGCCCAATGCAGCGATCCAAATTGTGCCAGTGTTAACCCAACAGGAAATCCAACACCTATGGCAGAACCAACATATGGTATGTAATTTAGAAACCCAATCATAACTGCCCAAAAAACAGCACTATCAATGCCCATTAACCACATTATTAAAAATGAAACAGATGCTAAAATTATATTAATAATAGTTTTAATGGTTAAATAAATACCAATTCTATTATTCACTTTTGAAATTATTTCTAAAGCTTGTGATGCATCACTCTTTAGGGCTTTAGATATTTTTTCTCTGAAATTACTAGCTTCAGAAAGTAAAAACCCTGTATAAAGCGCAGTCATGAATAATACAGACCCTATCGAGGAAATAGAACCAAATGCTCGAAAAGCATATGTTTGAATGTCTATATTACTCCACCAATTAGCTATTAATTTATCAATACTTGGGACATTATCTAAACCAAAACTTGTAGCGAGGTTATTTACCACAATTTGTAAATTAGTTTGATAAATTGGTAGTTGAGACAAAATGTATTCTATATTGTTTGAAACCATTAATGAAATGAGGGCTACAATTGCGATAAAAATTAATAAAACTATTAACCGATGCACTATTGAGGGGAAAATATCCATCATAGGCCAACGTGAAATAGCATCAGACGCCGTTATTAAAATATATACTGTTAGAATACCTAAAATGATTGGTAATAATATTGACTGTCCAATAAACAGTAACCAAACGATCATAATTGAAAGTCCTGTTAGATAAAAAAATTTAGAAATTTGATTTTCCATAACAGGACTTTCAATTTAGATGATTACAGTTTGAGTTATATTCTAGGGTTTTAAAAATATAAGTAAAATACTTAAATCGAATCTACTTGCACTTTGCAAATTATATCTGTAGGTAATTTTTTATACCGGAAAGGTTAGCTTCCACCCTAACCTTCCATCGAAATTTACGACGGGCCGTGAGCCCGTTTTTTTATGTGAGAAAAATGTCAGATCTAATTGCAAAATCAGCTATAGATAAACGAATGGCAAGTATTGTTCAGCCTATAATTGAAGATTTAGGCTATGAACTTGTACGAATCCGCTTAATGTCAGGAAAAGCAACAACATTACAGATAATGGCAGATAAACCAAATGGTGGTATTGATGTTAATGATTGTTCAAAAATATCAACAGAGGTAAGTGCAGTATTAGATGTAGAAGATCCTATCGAAGCAGAATATGCATTAGAAGTATCTAGTCCAGGAATGGACAGACCTCTTACAAGATTAAAAGATTTTCAAGTTTGGGATGGTTTTGAAATTAAAGTAGAAACATCAGAGTTAATAGATGGCCAGCGTCGCTTTAAGGGCATATCTCGCGGCATTGATGGTAATGATGTGCTGATTGAAATTCCTCAGGGAACAATAGGCTTAGATTTTGAATGGCTATCTGATGCAAAGTTAATTTTAAGTGATGAATTAGTGGCCGCATCTCAAAAAGGCCGCGCGAATATAGTTGAAAGTGATTTCGACGACATAGAAACAGAAGAGGAATAAACCATGGCCATTACTAGTGCTAACCGTCTAGAGCTTTTGCAAATCGCAGATTCAGTTGCTCGTGAAAAAATGATCGATCCAGATTTAGTTTTACAAGCTATGGAAGAGTCTTATGCAAAGGCAGCCAAATCAAAATATGGTGCAGAACTAGATATCCGCGCATTTATTGATCGTAAATCTGGTGAACTAGAGATGACACGTGTGCGTGTGGTCGTTGAGGGTACTGAAGCTGAAAATATGTATACAGAGATGACTGTAGAAGAGGCAAAGGCACACAAAGAAGATCCATCTGTAGGGGATTTGATTATTGATAAATTACCACCTATGGACTTTGGGCGAATTGGTGCTCAATCAGCAAAACAGGTAATATTACAAAAAGTAAGAGAAGCTGAGCGAGATCGACAATACGAAGAATTTAAAGATCGCCAAGGGGAAATAATAAACGGACTCGTTAAGCGTGTAGAATATGGAAATGTAATAGTTGATGTGGGACGTGGCGAAGCTGTATGTCGTCGCGACCAACTCGTCAATCGTGAGATGTTTCGAAATGGTGACAGAATCCGTGCTTACATTAAGGAAGTTCGCTCCGAAATGCGCGGTCCTCAGGTTTTTCTTTCAAGAACAGCACCAGAGTTTATGGCTGAGTTATTTAAAATGGAAGTACCTGAGATTTATGATGGTATAATTGAAATTAAAGCTGTCGCGCGTGATCCAGGATCTAGAGCGAAAATTGGTGTCATTTCTTTTGATAATTCTATTGATCCTGTTGGAGCATGTGTGGGCATGAGGGGATCGCGTGTACAAGCTGTAGTAAATGAATTGGGAGGAGAGAAAATTGATATCATTCCATGGAACGAAGATGCACCAACTTTTTTAGTTAATGCTCTACAACCAGCTGAAGTAAGTAAAGTTGTACTTGATGAAGATGCTGAGCGTATTGAGGTTGTTGTTCCAGATGAACAATTATCCCTTGCAATTGGCCGTCGTGGTCAAAACGTAAGGTTAGCTTCTCAATTAACTGGGCTAGACATAGATATTATGACAGAAACTGATGAGTCAGAAAGACGTCAAAAAGAATTTGAAGAACGATCTCAATTATTTATGGATACAATGAATGTTGATGAAGTTGTAGCCCAATTGTTAGTATCAGAGGGTTTTTCAAGTTTAGAAGAAGTTGCATATGTGGAAACTGACGAATTGCTTATGATTGAAGGTTTTGATCAAGACACAGTAAGTGAACTGCAAGCTCGTGCAAGAGAAAGCCTAGAAGAAATCAATGCAAAATCTATTGCGGAAGCGCGCGAATTAGGTGTTGCTCAGGATTTAATTGATTTTGAAGGTCTATCTCCACAAATGTTAGTCGCTTTAGGCAAAGATGATGTTAAATCTTTAGAAGATTTCGCTACCTGTGCAGACTGGGAATTAGCAGGTGGTTATACAACTGTTAATGGAGAGCGACATAAAGATGATGGAGTACTGGAAAGTTTTGAAGTTAATATTCAAGAAGCTCAAGACATGATTATGCGAGCTAGATTGCAGATTGGCTGGGTTACAGAAGAGCAACTAGCAGAGGATGCAGCGGCCGCTGAAGCCGCAAATGCTGAACCTGGTAAAGAGGGGGCTGAGGCCTGATGTTTCAGGTCTTAGATATTTCTTGTGACAAGAGGCATTCGAACCAAACGCAACACTGAACCTGAGCGCAAATGTATTGTGCTTGGCAGTTCACACCCAAAAGAAGAGCTCATACGCTTTGTTCTTTGCCCTAAAGGCGTGGTTACGCCTGATTTGTCAGAAAAACTACCAGGCCGTGGAATTTGGATAAGCGCAAAATCAGAATGTTTGCTAGAAGCTATAAATAAAAATTTATTTTCACGAGCGGCAAAAGTACAAGCAACAATTCCAGACAACCTTTTAGAGCTTATAGAAAATTTATTGGTTAAAAAAGTAATTGATACAATTTCTTTAGCTCGTCGTGGCGGTCAAGTCGTTAGTGGCTTTGAGGTTGTTAAAGGTGCTTTAATATCTGGGAAAGCTCAAATCTTAATTCAAGCAAGTGATGGCTCAGAGAGACAATTAGGAAAACTTAGATCTCCAGAAGGAAAAAATGTATATTTTAAATGCTTGAATCAAAAAGAATTGGGTTTGGCATTTGGACGAGACTATGCGATACACGCGGCGCTGACAGGTGGTGGGCTTACTAAAAAAGTTCGCTGTGAAGCTTCCAGGCTTGCAGGTATTCGCAAATTGGACAAAAGCTGATACAATCAGCACAGAAAGGTGATTACGAATGAGTGACGATAAAAAACCATTAGGACTGCGCAATAGTTCTGGGCCAGGCCACGTAAAGCAAAGCTTTTCTCATGGACGCAGTAAATCTGTTGTTGTTGAGAAAAAAAGAAAGCGTGTAATAGTGCCAGGAAAAGGTGGTGCAGATGCTTCTGGTGGGCCGCGTCCAGCTGGCGTGTCTGATATAGAGCTTGATAGACGTAAGAAAGCTTTAATGGCAGCAGCAGCTCAAGAAAATGACCGAAAAGCACGAGAAGAAGCTGAAACAAAATCTCGTGAAGCTGAAAGAGCTGAAAGACGTAAAGTTAGAGATGAAAAAGAACGCGTTGAGGAAGAACGTGTTGAAAAAGCCCGCCAAATTTTGGAAGATAAAAAGAAACCCGCTGAAACACTATCACCTAAAAAGGTAAAAGCTGAAAAGCCAATTCCTGAGGATGATCCTGCAGCATCACAAGCAGCAGCCTTAAAGGCAGAAGCTGGAGATCGTATTGCCCCCAAAAGGGACGATGCTCCCCGTAAAGAAAATAAACCACAACCTCGTAATCAAAAAGGTGGTGATGATCGTCGTCGATCAGGTAAGCTTACTATAAACCAAGCACTTGGTGGGGGTGGAAATAGACAACGTTCCCTAGCTTCAATAAAACGAAAACAAGATCGTGAACGCCGCAAGATGGCTGCCGAAAATATGGGTGAACGAGAAAAGGTTGTACGTGACGTACAGGTCCCAGAAGCAATCACAGTTCAAGAATTAGCAAATCGTATGGCAGAAAAAACAGCTGCTGTTGTAAAAGCACTTATGACAAATGGAATTATGGCAACGCAAAATCAGACGATAGATGCTGATACAGCTGAATTAATTATTGAAGAATTTGGCCATAAAATTGTGCGTGTTTCTGATGCAGATGTTGAAGACGCTATAAAATTAGCTGAAGATAACGTTGAAGACCTAAAACCGCGCGCTCCAGTAGTGACAATAATGGGTCATGTTGATCATGGTAAAACATCAGTGCTGGATGCACTACGAAAAACAAACGTAGCTTCAGGTGAAGCAGGCGGTATCACACAACATATCGGCGCCTATCAAATAACCACAGAAAACGGTACGTTACTGTCATTCCTAGACACACCTGGGCACGCAGCATTTACATCAATGAGGGCCCGCGGTGCTCAAGTTACTGATATAGTAGTTTTAGTTGTTGCTGCGAACGATGGTGTAATGCCTCAAACTATTGAAGCAATTGCACATGCTAAAGCTGCCAATGTACCATTAATAATAGCAATTAATAAAATGGACCATGAGGCTGCTGATCCAATGCGTGTAAGAACAGACCTTTTACAGCACTCAGTAGTTGTTGAAGCAATGTCAGGTGAAGTGCAAGATGTTGAAATTTCTGCATTGAAGCGTACTGGATTAGATGAATTATTAGAAGCAATCTCATTACAATCAGAACTACTTGAATTAAAGGCAAACCCAGATAGAGCTGCTCATGGGGCAGTTATTGAAGCAAAATTAGATACAGGTCGTGGGCCTGTTGCTACTGTTTTGGTTAAAAATGGAACATTGCGTAAAGGTGATATATTTGTTGTTGGAGAACAGTGGGGGAAAGTAAGAGCTTTAATAAACGATCAAGGCAAAACAGTAACTGAAGCTAAACCATCTGTACCTGTTGAAGTGTTAGGCTTAAATGGTACACCTGCTGCTGGAGATGTATTAAATGTTGTAACATCTGAAGCTGAAGCAAGAGAAATTGCTGATTATCGCTTACAAGCCGCAAAAGATAAAAAAGCCACTGCTGGATCTGCTACTACTCTCGATCAATTAATGGCTAAGGTCAAAGCAGATCAAAGTGTATCAGTCCTTCCAATCGTTGTAAAAGCTGATGTTCAAGGATCAACAGAAGCTATTGTTCAAGCTATGGAGAAAATTGGAAATGAAGAAGTTAGGGTTAGTGTACTTCATTCAGGTGTTGGTGCGATAACTGAATCAGACGTAACTTTAGCAGAAGCTTCAGGTGCTCCAATTATTGGCTTTAATGTCCGAGCGAATGCACCCGCTAGAGCTTCTGCAAACCAAAAGGGTGTTGAACTTCGTTATTATTCAATAATCTATGATTTAGTTGATGATATTAAAGCAGCAGCGTCTGGATTGTTATCTGCAGAAGTAAGAGAAACCTTTATTGGGTATGCTAAAATAAAAGAAGTTTTCAAAATTACCGGTGTTGGAAAAATTGGTGGTTGTGAGGTTACTGAGGGCCTTGCTCGCCGTGCGGCTGGTGTTAGGTTATTGCGAGATGATGTCGTAATTCATGAAGGTAAATTAAAAACACTCAAACGATTTAAAGATGAGGTTAAAGACGTCCATATGGGTCAAGAATGTGGTATGGCTTTTGAAAACTATGAAGACATACGTGTCGGTGATGTAATAGAAATTTTTGAAACAGAAGAAATTGAACGTAAACTAGACTAATTTTTATATTATTTTAAGTGCCATATTATTAAATATGGCACTTAAATATAAATAAGATTTAATATTTTTATTCTTGATCCTAGTACATTTATTAGAAATATTATCTTTAGCTTATCTAATTATCATAAAAGGAAGTTTATAATGGAAAAAACAAAATTTCCTGGCTGGCACGGAACAACAATAATAGGTGTTCGAAAAGGTAATGATGTTGTGATTGCGGGTGATGGACAAGTAAGCCTTGGAAACACGGTGATTAAAGGTTCTGCAAAGAAAGTTCGTCGAATATCTCCTGGGGGTCATGATGTTATATGTGGTTTTGCTGGATCTACAGCAGATGCATTTACACTCCTTGAACGCCTAGAGGCAAAATTAGAAGCTTCTCCTGGTCAATTAGCGAAAGCTTCTATTTCATTAGCAAAAGACTGGCGGATGGATAAATATCTTAAAAATTTAGAAGCAATGTTAATTGTGACTGATGGTTCTGATATTTTTGTCATCACTGGTGCTGGCGATGTGCTCGAGCCAGAGCATGGCATTGCTGCGATAGGGTCAGGGGGGAATTTTGCATTAGCAGCCGCTCGTGCATTAATCGATAGTGATCAAGATGCAGAAACAATCGCTCGAAAATCTTTAACGATAGCAGCAGAAATCTGCGTATTTACAAACGGAAATATGACAGTAGAAAAAATATCTAAATGACAGATTTAACACCACGCGAAATTGTTTCAGAATTAGATAGATTCATCATTGGTCAAAATGATGCAAAACGATCAGTTGCGGTTGCTTTGCGCAACAGATGGAGAAGAAATCAGCTAAATGATGATATAAGGGATGAGGTTTATCCTAAAAATATATTGATGATTGGACCTACTGGTGTTGGAAAGACCGAGATCAGTCGCCGTCTGGCAAAATTAGCCAAGGCACCATTTTTAAAGGTTGAAGCAACTAAATTTACAGAAGTTGGTTATGTTGGCCGTGACGTAGAGCAGATTATCCGTGACCTGGTTGATAGTGCAATTGTTATGGTTAAAGAAAACAAGCGTGAAAAAGTGAATGCAGGGGCATATAGCAATGCTGAAAATCGCGTTTTAGATGCGTTGTGTGGGTCAGATGCTAGAGAACAAACTCGAGAAGTATTTAGAAAAAAGCTACGCGACGGATTACTTGATGATAAAGAAATTGAACTAGAGTTAGCTGATACCACTAATCCTATGGGCGGAATGGTAGATATTCCAGGTCAACCAGGAATGGGTATGATGAATATTGGGGAAATATTCGGGAAAGCTATGGGTGGTAGAACCGTTAAACGGAAAATCAAAATCTCAGATAGTTATAAAGTATTAATTGATGAGGAAGCTGATAAACTTGTTGATCAAGAAGCTGTTACCAAAGAAGCAGTGATTGCAGTTGAAACAAGTGGTATTGTTTTTCTTGATGAAATCGACAAAGTTTGCGCAAAAGCAGACGCTCGTGGAGGGGACGTATCTCGAGAAGGTGTTCAACGTGATCTTCTTCCATTAATTGAAGGTACAACCGTATCAACAAAACATGGTCCAGTAAAAACTGATCATATTTTATTTATTGCATCTGGTGCCTTTCATATTGCGAAACCTTCAGACCTACTACCTGAACTACAGGGCAGACTACCAATTCGTGTAGAACTAAGAGCACTTACAGAAAAAGATTTTATAAGAATATTAACTGAGACAGAAAATGCATTAACCAGACAATATTCTGCTTTGATGGCTACTGAAAATGTTGATGTAACATTTACTAAAGATGGGATTGCCGCTTTAGCTAAAATAGCAGCTGAAGTTAACGAAAGTATAGAAAATATTGGTGCGCGGCGATTACATACAATTATAGAACGTGTGTTTGAAGAACTTAGCTTTACTGCACCAGATCGATCAGGAGAATCTATTGAGGTAAATTCTGCTTTTGTCGAAAAACATTTAGGTGAATTATCGCGTAGTAATGATTTATCTAGGTATGTGCTTTAAAATTTTTACATAATTATACTTTACAAAAATAATTTATAATTATTGGATTTAATTTTAATTAATAATTTATCTTTGCCGCCTTAAGTATACATAGAATGCACCATCTCCACCGTGTTTAGGTTGAGCTGGTGTAACTTGTAGTACCTTTTGTGATATGGCAGAGTTGTTAACCCAATCAGGCATGCTTTTTCTAAGAACTCCATTTATAGGCCTTTGAAATTCATCAAATCCTTTATGTTTTCCTTTTCCTGTAATAACAATTATTAACCTTTTACCTAAGAGATGGGATTGTGAGATAAAAGTAATCAACTTTATTTTTGCTTGGTCGGCAGTTAAACCATGAAGATCTAATGTGCCTTCAATTTCCATTTTACCTTTAACCAGTTTTTGGAAGTTTTTCTTATCCATATTTGGTGAAATTTTCTTCTTTTCTGTTTGAAAATTTGGAAAACTATACTTTGGTTTATGTTCTGATTTTTCACCAATAACAAATGGCTTTAGTTTTGGTACAGTTGGTAGTGTACTAACTGATTTTTTTATTTTTACAGTTCTAATTTGTTTGTTGATTAATATATCTGGTTTATTACGTTTTAACTGCGACGTGATTTTTTCCCAAATTTCTAAATCTTCTGTACTAATAATTTTTGGTGTTTTTTTTCCCACTTATTAATTTCCTCAAACTTTAAATTTGCTCTTATAAATTTAATTTAAAGAATAATTATAAATTAATCAAAATTAAGCTGAACTATTCACTTGTTGCAACTAAAATCCAATTAGGATTATCACTGCCCATTACGCGTGAAAATGTCCAAATATCTTTTTGCCGTTTAATGGTATTTTTGTCACCCTCAATAACTTTACCCTTATTATTTTTAACAACGGTAGTAAGTTCAGCAATTAGAGTTAATGTAATTTCGCCCTCTTTTGAACGCCAATCATATTCAGCATTCGAAAGTTTTATTTCTCTTAAGCCAATAAATGTTGCGTCTACATTTAGCTTAGCATTTTCTCTTTCAATTATAACAGCTTCAAAACTTTCATAAATATCATCAGCTAAAAATGGTCGCAAACCGTCACGGTCACCTTCTTCAAATGCTATCAAGATCATTTCATAAGCTTGGCGCGCACCCTCAATAAATTCTGTAACTGAAAATGTATTTTCAGCTTTTTTCATTTGGGACAAGGCTTTGCCACCTGGACTATCAATCAAAATATAATCAGCAATATCTCGATCTATTACCTCTTTGACTTCTTCATCTTTAGGTTTTTCTTTTTTAAAAGTTTGCTGAGGAGCATTAGTGGGTTCAAACCCTGTACGTGTCCCAAGAACACTGCGTAACCGTAAAATAACAAAAAGCGCTATAACGCCAAGAATAACAAGCTGAATCATTGGATCACTCATATTAAACCTTTAAATTTTTATATATACAACACTAGTAATATTTACATTTATCACATATCTAGTTCACCCAAGGGTGATAGTCCACTGAAAGACACACGAATTACGAGGTTTTAAAATGTTAATACTATTAATATTTATTGCAATTCCGATTATAGAAATTACGTTATTTATTCAAGTTGGGGGCACAATTGGATTATACCCAACACTAGGTATAGTCATACTAACTGCTATAATAGGCTCTACACTACTTAAATCTCAAGGTTTAACCGCTTTAGGTACTTTGCAAAATTCAATTAAATCAGGCCAAAACCCAATGAAGCAAATTGTTCATGGTGCAATGATTTTAGTTTCTGGTGTGTTGCTACTTACACCTGGCTTTTTTACAGATACTTTTGGAATTTTGTTATTAGTACCACGATTTAGATCTTTCTTAATAGGATTAGGTATAGCAAAATTTGCAAACATGGCAAAAACAAATACTTTTAATACCCCAAAAAGTGAGCATCCAAATGACGCAGGTATTTATGATGCAGATTATACTGTAGTAAATGATCCAAAAAAAGATTCTAAATAAATAAATAAAAACCTTAAAGAGTGATTGTTACTTAATGTAATAATTGCTAGACGAATTTCCGACAGTAACTGGAGTAGAACAATGGCTGATAAAGAAGAAAAACCAACACCGCCAAAAGCACCAACAATGAAATGTTTACATCAATACATTCGTGATCTTTCTTTTGAAAATATTGCTGCTCAAAAAAATCTTGGAGACTCTTCTTCACCTGAGATAAATGTACAAGTAAATCTTGATGCTCGGAAAGGTGATAGTGATAACTACGAAGTAATATTAAAACTTACAGTTAATGCAGACTCAAAAGACAAAAAGGTATTTTTATTAGAAATAGATTATGCAGGTGTATTTCATGTTGAAAATGTACCTGAAGAACAACTGCACCCATTTTTAATGATTGAATGCCCTAGAATGCTTTTCCCTTTTGTCAGACAAATTATTAGAAACACAACTGCAGATGGAGGATATCCACCATTAAACGTTGACCCAATAGATTTCATGGCGCTCTATCGTAGTGAACTACAAAGGCAAGCAGCTGAAAAAGCTACTGTAAATTAAAAAAAGCACTGCTTTTTTCTTTTTATGATTTTTTATTCCACGCTGCAGAAACACCTAAAGATAGTATAAATTCCTCATGTGCTATCTTTTCTTCATTTGTGATCAAGCTATCCAATTTTTTTGGACGGGATATGACTGTACTCGATGTATCCAAAGAATTTTCAGAACTAGAATTTCCAACAAGACTTAAGGAAAAATCTGGTTGCCTACCACCAACTAATTCTAAATAAACTTCCGCTAAAATTTCACTATCCAATAATGCACCATGTTTTTTTCGCCCAGAATTATCAATGTTAAAACGCCGGCATAGTGCATCTAATGAATTTTGTGCTCCAGGAAATTTCTTTCGTGCTATTTCAAGTGTATCTAATGATCGATTTAGTGGCACTTCTGGTAAATTAGCATTTTTTAATTCAGAGTTTATAAATTTCATATCGAATTTTGCATTATGTGCAATCAGTGTTGCATCTCCAATAAAATCAATAAACTCGTTTGCAATCTCACTAAATACTGGAAAATCTTTTAGAAAATCTATTGATAATCCATGGACTTCATATGCGCCTGGTGGCATATCTCTTTCAGGATTTATATATTGATGGAAAACCTTACCAGTTGGTAGGTGCTGATTTAATTCAACCGCTCCAATTTCTACAATTCGATCGCCTGCTATGGGATCAAATCCAGTCGTCTCAGTATCCCAAACAATTTCGCGCATTTATCTACTACCTACTAGTAATTTGATTAAATTATGAACTTGATTAGTAACATATTCTATGGATTTTGTTTCAATTATATAATCCGCTTTTTTACGCTTTTCTGCATCTGGTATTTGCCTAGATAACATCATACTAAAGATTTTTTCATTCATTCCTTCACGTGACATAACTCTCTTCATTTGTGTTTCCGCGTCTATAGTTACCACCAAAACAGCATTTAACCACTTATCTGCTTCTGTTTCATATAAAAGTGGAATATCAACAATAGCTAATTTCTGATCAGTATTGTTACATACTTCAACGAAAGCTGATCTATGCTCTCTTATTGCTGGGTGAACAATATCCTCTATCTTATGTAACAGACTTTTGTCTGACTGTATTATACCGCTTAATATTTTTCTATCGACACCAGATACAGATACAGATGTGGGAGCAATTTCAAATATCTTTTCAATAGTATCAGTATCACTTGTATATAATTCGTGAACAGCAGCGTCAGCATCCCAAACAGCTATTTGAGCTTCACGAAAAATATTTGCTGTCGTAGATTTACCCATTCCAATTGAGCCTGTTAATCCTAAAACAAACGTATTTTTCATAATGCTAATAATACTTCAGTACGCAAAGCTTTGGTAACTTTAGGCTCAATACCAAACCACTTTTTAAATCCAGGAACAGCTTGATATAACAACATTCCTAAACCATCTACAGTTGTACAACCTTTTTTATATGCGTCCTCTAACAGAACTGTTCTAAGTGGATTGTAGACAATGTCTGTAACAAGTGTTTCTGAATTTAAATTAATTGTATCTAATTTTAGTTCACTATGACCAAGCATACCAAGAGAAGTGGTGTTAACAATAGTTTTTACATCCGATAAATATAAACTTATATCACTCCAATCAATTACAGTAATTTTTTTACCGAATTTTACCGCTAAATTTTCTGCTCTTTCCCTTGTTCGGTTAGTAAGTATTATTTTTGGTGTATCTTCATTTAATAGAGAAAATATAACAGACCTTGATGCCCCACCTGCGCCTAATATTAAAGCAGTACCCTTATCTGCATTCCATTCTGGTGCTTGTGTTCTCAGATTACTTATAAAACCTATTGCATCAGTATTGTCAGCAAGTATTTTTCCATCCTTAAAGATTAGAGTATTTGCTGCACCAATCTTATGAGCACAATCTGTTACTGTATTTGATATTTCTAGAGCTTTTTCTTTAAATGGAACTGTAATATTTACACCAGCATAACCCAATTCTATCAACTTATTAATGCAGTTAGAAAAGTCTTTAGGCTCACAGCTTATTCTTTCATACGATCCATTAATTGAATATTTTTTCAACCAATGGTTGTGAATAATTGGTGATTTACTTTGTTCAATTGGCCAGCCAACAACACCTGCTTTTATCATGTTATAATCAAACCTCGCTTACGTAAAAAATCTAGAACTTCTAGTAAAGGAAATCCCAATACAGTAAAGTAATCCCCTTGAATTCTGTTAAATAAATTTACGCCTTTTTCTTCTAAAAGATAGCACCCTACTGATGATAAGATTATATTCCCTGAGTTTTCTATATACTCCTCAAGAAATTCATCTGAAAACTCTCGCATGAAAAGCTGTGCTCTTGAAATTGTTCTCCATACTGGTTTATTATCCTCATATATTACTGCTGAAGATAATAATTGGTGTGTTTTGCCTTTTAATCGTTTCAGTGTTTTTTTAGCATCTATCATATTTTTAGCTTTAGAAATTATTTCACCTTCAAACACTAAAATTTGATCACTTCCAATTACTATATCTGTTGGATAATTATTTGCTACTCTTGCTGCTTTAAATTCAGCCAACGCATCGACTATATCATTTGGATTTGCACCCTCGCTTGTAAGAGATTTTTTTATTGTTATTTCATCTATTTTCGCAGAAACAGAATTAAATATTACTCCAGCCTGCGTTAATAAGTTTTGTCTTGTTATAGATTCAGATGCTAGAATAATATTTGGTTTCACTGTCTACCTTTATTATATTTGTATGTTGATTAGTTGTGGATACAATGTGTCTTGTTTATATTTATTAACAGTTTTTCATTAATTATAAAAAATAACTAACACTTATTTTTTATAATTAACATTTTGTTAGCTGTTAATATATTTTTTGTTTTTATTTAATTCCTGTGGATACTTTTTTGATGTATTTATATACATATCTATTCACATATATATACAATATTTATTTGTTTAAATACAACACGTTCCAAACTTATTCACATCTAGTGTATAACATGAATTTTAAATAATTTCTTACTTTTTTTGTTAATATATTTGTTAATTAAATTTAATCCCCGCTTTTCACAGTATACACTACAAACAACTATTCTTTCTTAATATATATATTATAGTATTAGTGATGTTAGAATAACATTAGAAAGCTAAGATGGAAATTTTAAATACAATTTATCCTTGGACGAAAGTAATACATCTATTGGCTGTGATATCATGGATGGCAGGTTTACTATATCTACCTAGATTATATGTTTATCATGTTGAGACAGATTCAAAACATTTAGATAAAGGGAAAACTATAGTATTGTGGGAACATTTATTAATTAAACGTATTATGAATCCTGCAATGATTACATCTTGGACTTTTGGTATTCTATTGCTCTTAACTCCAGGTATCGTTGATTGGGCAGCTTTCTGGATATGGATCAAAATCGCTTCTGTTATATTAATGACAGGTTTTCATGGTTTTTTATTAAAGCAACAAAAATTATTAAAAAATAATGTTATTCAGTATAGTGGAAAACAATATCGTCTATTAAATGAGGTTCCTACGTTTTTGATGGTGTTAATTATAATAATGGTTGTTGTAAGACCTTTTTAAAAATTGACATATTATACCTTATAAAATAACACTTAAAAAAACAGTCTGGTGACCCACACCATTATAGATTGAAATTATATACAACTTTAAACATTAACGCCTATTTATCTTAGGTAAAAATTTGTGGTCGAATCATGGAAACAGAAAAAGTAAACCTTTCAGAGCTTAAAGCTAAATCGGCTGCCGATTTATTAAAGATGGCCGAAACCCTAGAGATAGAAAATGCATCCACTATGAGAAAAGGTGAGATGATGTTTGCTATTTTAAAAGAGAAATCTGAGGACGGAGCAGAAGTCTCAGGGGACGGTGTTATGGAAGTAATGTCGGATGGTTTTGGTTTTTTAAGATCACCTCAAGCAAATTATTTACCAGGTCCTGAAGATATTTATGTTTCACCTCAAATGATACGAAAACATTCATTAAGAACAGGAGACACTGTAGAGGGTTGGATTTCACAGCCTGAAGAGGGTGAACGTTATTTTGCTATGACAAAAGTCACACAAATTAATTTTTCTGATCCAGAAGCGATAAAACATAAAGTACATTTTGATAATTTAACACCATTATATCCAGACGAACGTCTAAAAATGGAAATAGAAGATCCTACAATAAAAGATAAAACGGCTAGGTTAATTGATTTAGTTTCACCTATAGGCAAGGGTCAAAGGTCTTTAATAGTTGCGCCACCTAGGACAGGTAAAACCGTTATCCTTCAAAATATTGCCAAATCTCTTGAAGTAAATCATCCAGAATGCTTTTTGATAGTTTTATTGATTGATGAGAGACCAGAAGAAGTTACAGATATGCAGCGTTCTGTAAAGGGAGAGGTGATCTCTTCAACATTTGATGAACCGGCAACACGACACGTTGCTGTATCCGAAATGGCGATTGAAAAAGCAAAAAGATTAGTTGAGCATGGTCGAGATGTTGTGATTTTATTAGATTCAATAACCCGCCTAGGACGCGCATTTAACACTGTTGTACCGTCCTCAGGTAAAGTTCTTACAGGTGGGGTTGATGCGAATGCTCTACAGCGCCCTAAACGGTTCTTTGGAGCAGCACGAAACATCGAAGAGGGTGGATCTTTAACTATTATCGCAACTGCTCTAATAGAAACAGGTTCTCGTATGGACGAAGTTATTTTTGAAGAGTTTAAAGGCACTGGTAACTCTGAAGTTGTGCTAGATCGCAAAGTTGCGGATAAACGCGTTTTCCCTGCAATAGATATCTTGAAGTCTGGAACAAGAAAAGAAGAGCTTTTAGTAGACCCAACTGATCTAGCAAAGACATTTGTATTACGAAGGATTTTAAATCCGATGGGAACAACAGACGCTGTTGAGTTCTTACTCGGTAAACTAAAGGCAACAAAATCAAATTCTGAATTCTTTGATTCTATGAATACATAAAAAAATAAATAAAATCAAAAGGTTGTGCATGTCTGATATCATTTTTGCACTAGCTAGTGCTAAAGGAAGAGCGGGTGTTTCCATAATAAGAATATCGGGAGCAAACAGTATTTGTTCTTTAGAAAAACTTGTAAAAGAGAAGCTTCCAGTTGATGGTAGGTGTCTTAGAAAAATTTATGATCTAGAAAATAATATTATTGATGAAACATTAATACTTACATTTAAAGAAAAAGCTAGTTTTACTGGAGATGAAGTTGTTGAAATACATTGTCATGGTAGTACAGCGGTCGTTTCATACATATTAAGAACATTAAGTGATTTACGTGGTTTACGTATTGCAGAGCCAGGTGAATTTACAAGAAGAGCTCTTGAAAACGGTAAATTAGACTTAACACAAGTAGAAGGATTAGCTGATTTAATAGAGTCAGAAACAGAAGCACAAAGACGTTTAGCTATGAGGTCTATGGGTGGTGCATTATCAAAAAAGGTTCAAAGATGGCGTATTGATTTAATTCGAGCTGTAAGCCTCATTGAGGCAACAATTGACTTTGCTGATGAAGACATACCGGTGGATGTAACTCCAGAAGTTTTGGAACTTATAAATAAAACACAAACAGATTTAAAAACAGAAATACAGGGATCTTTTGCAGCCGAGCGAATTAGAGAAGGTTTTGAGGTAGCAATCGTCGGTGCACCCAACATAGGAAAATCTACTTTATTAAATGCATTAGCTGGCCGAGATGCAGCAATTACTTCAGATATAGCAGGAACTACAAGAGATGTTATAGAGGTAAAAATGGATATAGATGGTTACGCAGTTACACTGTTAGACACAGCGGGATTACGAGACACATCTGATAAAATTGAAAAAATTGGTGTTGATTTAGCAATAAATCGAGCAGAAAAAGCGGATCTACGTGTCTTCATTACACAGGATGGATCTGTCACTGGTTCAATGCTGACGCCAGATAAAAATGATATTTTAACCATTGGAAAATGTGATTTAATTAACAATACAAAGACTCTAGCAATATCAGGCAAAACAGGTGATGGATTAGATGCGCTGTTGAAAGAAATATCACTAAAACTCACAAACTTATCTATAGGTGCGCAAACAGCGACGAGAGAAAGACATAGGGTTGCAATGATAAGTGCACAGAAATATCTTGATGCAGGTAAGTTACTTGTAAGTGATGAATTAGAACTATCAGAACTTGCTTCATCTGAATTCCACCAAGGAATTCAGTGTTTAAGTTCATTAATAGGATCAGTTGGTGTTGAGGACCTATTAGATGAAATATTCTCAAGCTTTTGCTTGGGTAAATAGTAAATGAATAATATTAACTGTAATAATTCAGCTCTTCCCCTTTGTGTTTGATATGCAGTATAGATATAAATTAAATATTAACGGGTGTTTCACGTGAAACAATATGATGTAATTATAATTGGTGGTGGTCATGCCGGGGCAGATGCCGCTCATGCAGCATGGAGGGTGGGTGCAAAGACAGCATTAATTACTCACAAATTTAAATCTATAGGTGAAATGTCTTGCAACCCAGCTATTGGTGGGCTTGGAAAAGGTCACCTAGTTCGTGAAATTGATGCATTAGATGGATTAATGGGTCGTGTAGCGGATAAATCAGGTATTCAGTTTAGACTTTTAAACAGAAAAAAAGGCCCAGCAGTTCAGGGTCCAAGAACTCAAGCAGATCGAGCACTTTATAGAAATGCTATGCAGAATGAATTCAAAAATATAGATGGTTTGGATGTAATTGAGGCTGAAGTATCTGATTTAATAATGAAAGATGATTCTATAGGGGGGGTCATACTAGCCGATAGAAGTGAGGTACACTCAAAGACTGTTGTTTTAACAACAGGAACTTTTCTTAGAGGAATTATTCATATTGGAAATGTTAGTCGTCCTGGTGGGCGAATGGGCGATAAGCCTGCAATTCCATTAGCTGAGCGGTTGGATAGTTTTAGATTGCCAATGGGCCGTCTAAAAACTGGAACGCCGCCGCGCCTTGATGCCAGAACAATCAACTGGAGTTTATTAGAAACGCAGGCCGCTGATGAGGACCCTAGCCTATTTTCTTTTCTTTCTAAGAAGTCAGATATACCACGCCAGATTAAGTGTGGTATTACACACACAAATCTAACAACACATACAATAATACAAGAAAACTTAGAAAAATCAGCAATGTATGGTGGTAAAATTGATGGTGTTGGGCCACGATACTGCCCGTCAATTGAGGATAAGATTGTAAGGTTTGCTGAAAAAGATAGCCACCAAGTATTCTTAGAACCTGAAGGTTTAAATGATTATACGATATATCCAAATGGCATTTCTACCAGTTTGCCAGAAGATATTCAAAATGAATATGTTCATTCTATGCTTGGGTTAGAAAAAGCGAAAATTTTACAGCCAGGATATGCAATTGAATATGATTACGTAGACCCAAGAGCGTTAAAGCATACGTTAGAGCTAAAAGACATTAATGGTTTTTACCTTGCTGGACAAATAAATGGTACCACTGGATATGAGGAGGCTGCCGCACAGGGGTTGGTTGCTGGTTTAAATGCAGCAAGAGCGGCACTATCTAAAACCCCAATTATTTTTGATAGAGCACAAGCTTATATAGGTGTTATGATTGATGATTTGGTTACCCGTGGCGTTACTGAACCATACCGTATGTTTACCAGTCGTGCAGAATATAGATTATCATTACGGGCGGACAATGCTGATCAAAGATTAACACCATTAGGTATTAAGTGTGGATTGGTCCAAGAAAAAAGGCGTAACTTATTTAACGCTAGGCTTGAAATTTTGAACAACGCCAAATCCTTACTTAACTCTTATTCGATCACACCCACACAGGCAAAAAAAGCTGGTATTTCCATTAAGCAAGATGGCATTCATAGGTCCGCTATGGATTTATTATCTTTTAAAGGTGTTGATTTGCAAAAGCTAACTAATATTTGGCCAGATTTATCGAGTTTGGATAAAGGTGTAAGAGACCAGTTAGAAAAAGATGCAGTTTACGTAAATTATATAGATCGTCAGTCATCAGCGGTTGAAGCTATGAGAAAAGATGAGCAGTTATCTATACCAGAAAATTTTAACTTTAAAGATATTTCAGGCTTATCTAATGAAATAAAGCAAAAGCTAGCACAATCACGTCCATCAACATTAGCTCAAGCAGGAAGAATTGAAGGAATGACACCAGCAGCATTGGCGTTAATACTTACATCAATTAGAAGATCAGATGTGAAGAAAAGTGCATGAACGAAGAAACTTCAAAGCTTGAGCTAATGAGACTTTGCGATGTTTCACGTGAAACAATGGACCGATTAGAGGTATACTCTAAATTACTTGAAAAATGGAATCCAGCAATTAACCTGGTATCAAAAACTACATTAAAGAATAAATGGCACAGACATTTCTTGGATTCTGCTCAATTGTGGCAACACTTACCAAATTATGCTAAAACCCTTGTAGATATAGGTTCTGGAGCAGGTTTTGCTGGCCTAGTTCTGGCAATTATAGCCCTAGAGAAAAAACCACTATTAAAATTTGTACTTATTGAGAGTGATTCAAGAAAGTGTGCATTTATGAGAAATGTTTCACGTGAAACAGGTATTGATATAAATATATTAACAAATAGAATAGAAAATGTGGAAGGACTACAGGCAGATATTGTTACTGCAAGAGCATTAGCAACACTTTCTCAACTGCTAACGTACAGTAAAGATATACTTAAAGATGGTGGAACATGTTTGTTCTTGAAGGGTGATACTTATGTTAATGAGGTTTATGAAGCAAAAAAATCTTGGGGTTTCATGTTAAAAGAAAGACAAAGTGTAACGCATCAAAACGGGCGCATTTTACAACTGACTGGAATAAAGCATGCGGGTTAAACTTAAAAGAATAGTTTCTATTGCTAATCAAAAAGGTGGTGTTGGTAAAACCACAACAGCTATTAATATGGCTGCTGCGATAGCAACTAAGGGCCATAAAGTCCTTGTAATAGACCTTGATCCTCAAGGAAATGCCTCTACAGGATTGGGTATCTCTCCCGACAATAGAGAATATACAGCATATGATGTTTTAGTTGATGGTATTGATATAAATGAAGCAATTATAAATACACATGTTAAAAACTTATCACTAATAACATCCAATACGGATCTCAGCTCAGCAGACGCAGAACTAATGAACGACAAGGGTCGACTAATTAAACTGCGTAACGCTATAGAAAAAGTTAAGGGGTTCGATTATGTTTTCATTGATTGTCCTCCGTCGCTTAACTTACTAACAATAAATGCATTTGCTGCAAGTGACTCTGTTTTAGTACCTTTACAATCAGAGTTTTATGCATTGGAGGGTTTATCACAATTAATCTTGACTGTTAGAGAAGTACGTGAGGCGTTAGGAACCTCATTGTTTATTGATGGTGTGGTTTTAACTATGTTTGATAAAAGGGTTAAACTTGCACAACAGGTTGAAGTCGATGTTCGAGATAACTTAAAGGATTTAGTATATAAAACCATTATACCTAGAACTGTACGGCTTTCTGAAGCGCCGTCTTATGGTGAAACAATTCTTGAATATGACGCTTCAGGTCGCGGGGCAGAAGCATATGTTTCTCTAGGGGCTGAGTTTCTAATTAGAGATAAGGTTAAACAAAGATAAATTTAGGTATTGGATATTAAAATGAGTAAAAAAAGAGACCGCAAAGGATTAGGACGTGGATTATCCGCTTTAATGGCAGATATAGATGGTGATACTAAAAAAACACCAGACGCAACTTTAATTACTTCAACCAATATTTTGCCTATTGAGAAAGTCATAGCAAATCCTGATCAACCGCGCCAAGACTTTAATAAAGATGATTTAGAAGACTTGGCTAGATCCATTGCCTCAAGAGGTATAATCCAACCAATAATAGTAAGGTTATCTCCTGAAAACAATGAGTTGTACCAAATTGTAGCAGGTGAGAGAAGGTGGCGAGCCGCACAGAAAGCACAGTTACATGAGGTTCCTGTTGTGGTTCGCGACTTCACGGACGAAGAGCTATTAGAAGTTGCTATTATTGAAAATGTACAAAGATCAAATTTAAACCCATTAGAAGAGGCTCTTGGTTATCAATCTTTGATAGATAATTTCAGCTATACTCAAGACCAGGTAGCTTCTGGTTTAGGAAAAAGTAGAAGTTATATTGCAAACTTATTAAGGTTATTAAATTTACCAGAAAAAGTACAAAACTTTGTACGCAATGGAGCGCTTTCTGTGGGGCATGCAAGAACTTTGGTTGGTAATAAACAGGCTGTTGCATTGGCTAACATTATGATTGAAGAAAAAATGTCTGTAAGGGAAGCAGAAAGATATGTAAAACAAAGGCTTAGTAGGAAAAAAATAAATAAAACCATACAGAAAAAAGATTCAGATACTTTGGCAATAGAAGCCGATTTATTTTCTAATATTAAAATGAAAGTATCAATAGACCATAAAGAATTGAGTGGTGATGGAAAAGTTATAATTTCATATAACAATTTAGATGAATTAGATAGGTTATGTTCTATTTTGACGGACGTGTCCAAATAAAGCTTAAAACTATACATAATATTAAAATTTGTAATGAAATTATTTTCCAACTCAAGCCTATATAGATAGGTATTAATAAAGCAATAAGTATACAAAAGGTGGCAGTTTTTTTTGACTTTAAGCTTATGGAGCCATTATTTTGCCAATCATATATTGGAGGGCCAAGTTTTGGATGGTTAATGAGCCAATCGTGTATCCTTGTAGATGAGCGAGCAAAGAAAAATGCTGCTAAGAGCAAAAAAGGTACAGTAGGTAGTAAAGGTAATACAATACCAATAAGAGCCAAAAGAAGTGTAATAAAGCCAAAAAATAACCATATTATTTTCATAAATTAATACCTGTTTACTTTAAATTAAAAGATCTTTTATTACGGTATTCAAAATAATTTTGCCACGTTGTGTTGCAATAAGGTTATTATTATTAACCTTCAATAAACCATTTTGTATATTCTTATCAATAACTTGATTGTCTAAAGCGGCACCACAAAGATTCTCAAACCTATTCATATCTAGCCCCTCAGTTAAACGTAATGACATCATTAAATATTCGGCTGCTTGGTCTCTTGGTTTAATGATCTCATCATCGCTTGTTGCGGTGCCTTTTAATTCTACGTTCCGAAGCCAATCTTCTGGGTTTTGGGTTGTTACTGTTGCAATTCGATTGCCTTTGCTTGTTATTCTGCCGTGTGCACCTGGACCAACGCCTACATAATCACCATAACGCCAGTAAATTAAATTGTGACGTGATTCAGCTCCATTAAGTGCATGATTTGATATCTCATAAGCTGGCATGTTATTTAGAAATGTGAGTTCTTGGGTCGCATCATACATATCAGCGGCCAAGCCGTCATCTGGCAGACCTTTGAGTTTCCCACGGTCGTATAAATCACCAAACCGAGTGCCTGCCTCTATGGTCAGTTGGTATAAAGATAAGTGATCAACGGCCATTGCACTTGCTTCTAATAATTCGGCCTTCCAGTCACTTATTAATTGTCCTTGTCTAGCATATATCAGATCAAAACTAACCCTATGAAAGTATTTTTTAGCAATATCAAAAGCGTTACGCGCTTCAATCACAGTATGCATTCGACCCAATGCTTTTAAATCATTATTACGTAAAGATTGTATACCCATAGAGAGGCGATTAACACCGGCATTGCTAAAATCTGAAAACTTTTGAGCTTCTACAGAAGTGGGGTTTGCCTCTAAAGAAATTTCTATATCTGGCGCTAATTCCCACAATAATGAAATTTCATTAATGATACCGGATACAGTTTCTGGCTCCATTAGACTAGGTGTTCCTCCACCAAAAAATATAGTGTTTACTATTCTACCTGATGTACGAGATGCATTATTTTTTAATTCAAGGCAAATAGCTGTAAGCCACCTTTTTTGATCGACAGATTTGCGTACATGGGAGTTAAAATCACAATATGGACATTTTGCTGCACAAAACGGCCAGTGAACATAAATGCCAAAGCCACCATTTTTCCAATCATGTATCAATTTTTTAATGCTGTAATTTCAATTTCAATTAACATTTCTGGTTTAATCATATTAGCAATAACCATAGTTGCTGCGGGGCGGATATTGCCCATATACTTTTCTAAAACAGGAGCAGCATCATCTACCAGTTTTGAAGATGTTAATGTATATTGGACTCGCACAGTATCTGATAAAGAAAAACCACCCTCTATAAGTGATTTTTGGATGGTTTCAAAACAATTGGTAGCCTGGCTAAATATATCATTTGGCATAATCATTGTTTTATAATTATAGCCTGTAACGCCAGAAACAAAAGCCCAATTTCCTACTATAACTGCACGGCTGTAACCTAATTTTTTCTCAAAAGACGACCCACTTGAAATCAACTTTTTCATCACACTCTATCCCTTCAAGCAATTTTGTATAAATTTTCCAAATGCATCTGCTCTATGGCTTATTAAATGTTTATCATGAGGAGTAATTTCTCCAAAAGTTTGGCTCATTCCACTTGCAATAAACATTGGATCATAACCAAACCCATTACTTCCTCTAGGTGGCCATGCAATCTCTCCCTTAACGCTCCCTTCAAATATTTCATCATGCCCATCTGGCCAAGCTAAGCACAAAGTGCAGCAAAACTTTGCTTTGCATGGCATTTTAGAGTGTTGAATTTTATTCCATATCTTTGACATTGCCATAGAAAAATCTCGACCATTTGGTGTTTCAGCCCAATCAGCACTATACACACCTGGTGCACCATCCAATATTTCTACAGAAAAGCCACTATCATCAGAAAGTGCAGGTTTGTTTGATGATTTTGCAGCATAATGTGCTTTTATACGTGCATTACCAACATATGTATTTTCTGTTTCGTCTGGTTCATTTAATCCTAAATCGCCCGCAGATGTAACTTTTATTCCAAAAGGATTTAATAAATCGGCAATTTCTTTAAGCTTACCTTTATTATGACTTGCTAGAATAATATGTTTTTCTGTAAGTTTTCGCATTAGGATATAGCTGTCTTCTGTGCTTTTATTAATTCAGATATACCTTTTTCAGCTAAATCCATAAGGGTATCAAATTCTGATCGATCAAATGTTGCACCTTCAGCAGAACTTTGAATTTCAATTAGTCCTTTTGATTCAGTCATTACAAAATTTGCATCAGTTCCAGCTTCACTATCTTCTGCATAATCTAAATCTAAAACAGGTTGTCCACCGTATATTCCACACGATACCGCTGCAACGTGTTCAGTTAGTGGATCTTCTTTTATATCACCAGCCTTGATCATAGCATTTATTGCTAACCTCAGGGCGATCCAACCACCAGTAATGGACGCACATCTTGTTCCACCATCTGCCTGCAATACGTCACAATCTACAGTTATCTGTCTTTCGCCTAAAGACAATCGATCAACACCTGCGCGTAATGACCGCCCTATCAATCTCTGAATTTCTTGAGTTCTACCAGATTGTTTACCTGAAGCAGCTTCACGCCTGTTTCGTGAGCCAGTTGATCTTGGCAACATACCATATTCAGCTGTGACCCACCCCATTCCAGTATTTCTCAGCCAAGGAGGTGTTCTGTCTTCAACACTTGCTGTGCAAAGTACATGTGTATCTCCGCATTTTATTAAACATGAACCTTCAGCATGTTTAGTAAAACCTACTTCAACTTCAATTGGACGCATTACGTCAATAGCTCTGCCAGATGGGCGCATTAGAATTCTCCTATAATATTTTATGTTGATACAAGTAATGAGCAATAGGCGCAAACCTAGATTGACCTAGTAGAGAAAGGTTTTTAATATAAAAGCTGACCCATGGAAGGGGCGCACGTGAAAGAATCCAGCCAACATTCAATTGATGATCTCAATGTCCGAAGCAAAGAAGTTTTTCGACTACTTGTTGAGTCGTATCTTGACACAGGAGATCCTGTTGGATCACGTACATTAACGCGTAGCTTAAGTGAAAACATTTCAGCAGCAACGATTAGAAATGTTATGAATGATTTAGAGTTTTTGGGCTTATTGAATGCACCACATGTATCGGCAGGGCGAATACCCACTGAAAGTGGATTAAGGCTTTTTGTTGATGGTTTGTTAGAAGTTGGAGACATTAACACTCAAGAACGTAAGGAAATTGATGCGTCGCTTGATCATACTAATGATATGGCGTCTGTATTAGATAAAGCTGGTACTATGCTTTCAGGCCTTACTCAGGGCGCTAGTGTCGTTATGGCGCCAAAGTCTGAAGCTCCAATAAAGCATATTGAATTTGTTTCTCTTGCTCCTGACCGCGCATTGGTAGTTTTAGTAACTGAAGATGGAAATGTTGAAAACCGAATGTTTAATCCACCTCTTGGTCAGACACCATCATCAATGAGAGAGGCAGCTAATTTCTTGAATTCAATTGTTTTTGGCCACACAATTAGTGACTTGCGCAACGTGGTTGATAGGCATGTTGAAAAGCACCAAAAAGATTTAGATATATTGTCTCAACAAATGATAAAAGATGGTGTAGCGGTTTGGGCAAAAGATCAGGGATCAGAAGCAAGGTTAATTGTGCGAGGGCGATCAAATTTATTAGATGATGGGCAATCAGATGAAGATATGGAACGCATTAAATCATTATTTGATGATTTGGAGCAAAAAAAAGATATTAGTCAATTTTTAGATCTTGCAGAACAGGGTGACGGTGTGAAAATATTCATTGGTTCAGAAAATAAATTGTTTTCACTTTCGGGGTCGTCATTAGTAGTTTCTCCGTATATGAATGCTGATCGAAAAGTAATTGGTGCGGTAGGAGTAATCGGGCCAAAAAGATTAAATTATGGGCGTGTTGTGCCTATTGTAGATTATACAGCTCAATTAATTGGGCGCTTACTAAGGACTTAAATGAATGTTAGATGACGAAAAACCAAAAGTATCCTTATCAGAACCAGATGTTCCGTTAGAAGATGAAGAATTGGTGAATATTGAAGATTTAACAGAGCTTGAAAACGATGATTCGGCTAATGATGAATCTGAAGAATTAAGTGAAGTAGATGAATTGCGTGCTGAGAATGCAGAACTTAATGATCGCTTGATGAGGGCGTTGGCTGAAGCTGAAAACCAAAGAAAACGTGGAGAACGTGATCGTAGGGATGCTGAAGTATATGGTGGTCGAAAATTGGCTAGAGATTTACTATCAGTATACGATAACATGAAGCGTGCATCAGAAATGGCTTCAGAAGAACAGAGAGAAGCCAATAAAAGTCTATTTGAGGGAATTGATCTTACTCAAAGAGAATTAATTAATACGTTTGCAAAACATAATATTATACCTATAGCACCAGAAGTTGGTGATAAATTTGATCCTGAATTACACCAAGCAATGTTTGAAGCACCAATGCCGACAGTAAAGGCTGGTCATATATTACAGGTTCTAGATGAAGGTTTTATGATATCAGACCGTCTTTTAAGGCCAGCAAATGTTGGTGTTTCTTCAGGTGGATAAAAATTAAATTTATACGGTGGTAAATTAAACACCACCGTATAATTAATCTTTTAGAAAAGCCTTTAACTTATAAATTAAAGATAAAGCATCTTTAGGTGTTAATTCATCTGGATGAATACTTTTTAACTCTATCTCAACTGATGACGTTGTATCAGGTTTAACTAAATTTGATGGCGAAATATTAAATAGAGGGAGTTCATCAATCAAAGTTTGTGTCTTTCCACCTTGATCATTATTTTCCAATTTTTCTAAAACCTCAGTTGCTCTGTTTATAACTGTTTGAGGAATACCGGCTAATTTTGCTACCTGTACACCGTAACTACGATCTGCAGCACCTTTTCTAACTTCATGTAGAAAAATAATATCACCTTCCCACTCACGAACACTGACCGTTGCATTCATCAAGCCAGGTAAACTTACGGTTAATCCTGTTAATTCATGGTAATGAGTTGCAAATAATGCTCTACATTTATTAATATTATGTAAATTTTCTAAAGTTGCCCATGCTATTGATAGTCCATCATAAGTAGCTGTTCCACGACCAATTTCATCTAATATTACTAATGCATTTTCACCTGCCTGGTTTAAGATCGCTGCTGTTTCAACCATTTCAACCATAAATGTAGAACGACCCCTTGCAAGGTCATCAGACGCGCCAACTCTTGAGAATAGTTGATCTATTATGCCAATTTCTGCACTCTCAGCCGGAACAAAACTACCTATTTGTGCCATTAATGCAATAATCGCATTTTGACGCAGAAATGTTGACTTTCCGGCCATATTGGGACCTGTAAGTAACCAAATCGGCTTATCCCCATCTGACCCTGCAGATAAGTCACAATTATTAGCAATAAACACACCAGACGGTTCTTTTTGCAATGCAGCTTCTACAACTGGGTGCCTTCCTTCAATTATCTTAAATTTTCTAGAAGTATCTAATTTTGGGCGGCACCAATTTTCTGACACTGCTATGTCGGCTAGTGCAACAGCAAGGTCTATTTCTGCAAGAGCTTTTGCTGCAAGTAAAATGTTTTCAGAAAACTCTAGGATTTTTATTTTTGTTTGTTCAAATATTTCTAATTCAAGTGATAATGCTCTTCCACCAGCGTTTAAAATTTTTGTTTCTATTTCTGATAGTTCTAAAGTTGTAAATCTAACAGCGTTAGCAGTTGTTTGGCGGTGTATAAAAGTATTCGAAAATTCTTCACCCAGCATTTTTTTTGCATGAGTAGCTGGCGTTTCAATGAAATATCCCAAAACGTTATTATATTTTATTTTTAAAGAACCAATTCCAGTCATAGAAGAAAATTGAGCTTGCATAGATGAAATTATCTGACGCCCATCATCGCGTAATTTTTTAATATCATCTAATTGAACGTTAAACCCTGAACGAATAAAACCACCATCACGCGCGAGTAATGGTGCACTATCTGAAAAAACATCTTTTAATAAAGCAATAATTTTCTCATTTCCGTTAAGATTTTTTTCTGCTTCCTCTATCAAATTAGAATTAAGATTTATTAAACTCTTTGATAAATCTTGACCTTTTTCTAAACTATCTCGAATTGCTAAAAAATCTCTAGGACCACCCCGATCTAAAGAAATACGTAAAAATGCCCTCTCCATATCAGCTGTTTGTTTTAAAGTGTTTTGTATTTCCATTCTTAACATATTATTTGATTTAAACACATCAATTGAATCTAATCTTGGAGTAATGGTTTTTATACAAGTTGAAGGGCTACTCAGTCTTTTTTCTAATAATCTTGCGCCAGGCCCCGTAACTGTGCGATCTATTACACGTAATAAAGACCCATTTTTTGATCCAGATAAAGTTTGTGTCAGTTCAAGATTACGTCTTGTCGATGAATCTATTTGAACAAAGTTTTCTAGGTTTTCTTTTATTGGTATTTTTAAAGCAGGCAATTTGCCTTTTTGTGTTATTTCTAAATAATCAATAATGGCTCCCAGTGCAGAAATTTCTGACCGAGAGAAGCTTCCAAAGCCATCAATAGAATTTACTTTGAACAAATCACACAACCTTTTGATACCAGAGGTACTATCAAAGCTTGCAGGTGAAAGAGATGTAAGCGTTGACCCAAACTCTTTAGTTTGCTCTAAAAAGTTTTCATAATTAGATTCTGATATTAATATTTCAGCTGGGTTTAGTTGCGCAAGCATTGGTCCAAATGAAATACGTGGGCAGTTTTGTACATGGAAATCTCCAGTAGAAACATCAACCCATGCAAATGCAGATTCATCTCTTAAAATAGCAAAGGCACTTAAATAATTATTTTCCCTTGCTGATAAAAGGCTTTCTTCCGTAAGCGTACCAGATGTGACTAATCTCACTACACCACGATTGACCACTGATTTTGAGCCACGCGCTTTTGCTTCTGCAGGGCTTTCCAACTGTTCACAAACAGCAACTCGAAATCCTTTACGAATTAATGTAAGCAAATAGTTTTCAGAAGCATGGTGTGGAACACCACACATTGGAATATCTTCACCTAAATGTTTTCCTCTTTTTGTGAGTGAAATATCTAATGCCCTAGCTGCAGCAATAGCATCATCAAAAAACAATTCATAAAAATCGCCCATACGATAAAAAAGTAAAGCATCTGGATATTCAGATTTTATTTTTAAGAACTGTGCGATCATTGGTGTTACTGATGATTTTGACACGATTAAATTATTCCTTTTCAATTAAAAGAAAGATAACCATCTCAGCTACGTAGGAAAAGAAAAAACGACAAATATATTGCTATATATATTTTTAGGTATAAATCTTAAATTTACTCAAAATAATAATTACAAATAGAGAATTAATTGGAAATTTCGCTACCCTACTTAACGTCATGGTTAACAATTTTAGCGACTATGATTATGGCTATTACTGCTGCTATTCAGGGCGTTCGCCAAAACTTTGATCCTTTTGGGGTTGTAGTATTAGCAATAGTGACGTCAGTAGGTGGTGGAAGTTTACGTGATTTGTTAATTGGATCTACACCTGTGTTTTGGATTGTAGACATGACATATATTTCAACAGCAGTTCCTACTGCTCTGATTACATATTTTTTTGTAAAAACTTATGGTCATAGAGATGGTAAAAGATTAGGTTTTTTACAATATTTTGATGCAATTGGGCTTGCCTTATTTACTCTCGTTGGTGTGCAAAGTGCAATGTTAGTAAATTTACCAACATTGAGTGTAATTGTGTTAGGTTGTGTGACTGGTGTTGCAGGAGGTATGTTTAGAGATATGCTATGTGGCCTACAGCCTGCAATACTTAAGCAAGATTTATATGCTACAATATCTTTAGTAGGTGGACTTATATATGTTGTATTACTCGCATTTACCAACGAGGCTTTAAGCCTCTTAGTATCTTTTTTATGTATGTTAATTTTTAGATCAATAATCGTTTATAAACAAAGATCAAAAGAATATTAATCCCAGTATAATCTGGGATTAATATTTAAACTTTCCAAAATGATTTAACTTTACTGAAGAAATTCTCTGATTCTGGATTGCTATCAGCAGATAACTCTTCAAATTCTTTTAGTAATTCTTTTTGTTTAGTTGATAAATTAACAGGAGTTTCGACTGCTATCTCTAGGTATAAATCACCCTTTCCACTACCTCGTAGTGCGGGCATTCCCTTTCCCTTTAATCTCATTTGTTTACCAGCTTGAGCGCCCATTGGTACTTTTACTCGAGATGTGTTTCCATCAATATTAGGAACATCAATTTCACCACCTAGTGCTGCAGTTGCCATTGATACAGGGACTCGTAAAAATAAATTATTTCCTTCTCGCTCGAATAATTCATGATCTTCAATATCAATAAATATGTATAAGTCACCTGTTGGACCACCACGTTGACCTGCCTCACCTTCGCCAGAAAGTCTTATTCTTGTGCCACGTTCAACCCCTGCAGGTATATTAACTGATAGGGATCTTTCACGCTGTGTTGCACCAGATCCATTACAAATATTACATGGGTTGGTAATTGTTTCTCCCCGACCTGAGCAAGTTGGGCAAGTGCGCTCAACAGTAAAAAATCCTTGTTGTGCCCTAACTTTTCCCATACCTGAACAGGTAGGGCATCTTGAAGGCTCTGAGCCTGCCGCAGCACCTGAGCCTGAGCACCCATCACACGACACTGATGAATTTACTGATACTGTTTCTTGTTTACCATTATATGCATCACTTAAAGAGACCTTTAAATTATATCGTAAATCTGAGCCACGTGTTGCACCGGGAGGGCCACCACGTTGACCTCCACCAAAATTACCAAACAAATCATCAAATACATCAGAAAAAGCAGAATTAAAATCTCCACCACCTCCAAATGGGCTACGACCTCCGCCACCTCCCATTCCACCTTCAAATGCTGCATGGCCATACTGATCATATGCAGCTTTTTTATCAGCATCCTTTAAAACATCATAGGCTTCGTTTGCTTCTTTAAATTTACCCTCTGCAGTTGGATCATCTTGATTTCGATCCGGATGCAGCTCCATAGCTTTCTTGCGAAAACCTTTTTTAATCTCAGACTCAGAGGCACCCTTTGATAACCCTAGAGTTTCATAATAATCACGTTTTGACATTGGTATCTCCTACGCAAAAGCGGATTAGCCCCACATGGAAGTGGGGCTAAAGTTAGATGAACTAAAAGTATTAATTACTAATGGTCGTCTTTACCTAAGTCTTCGAAGTCAGCATCAACAATATCTTCATCAACACCACGAGGTTCACCGGCATCATCATCACCCATTCCTTCTGGTGCTTCTGGTGCTTCAGCTTGAGCTTTGTATATAGCCTCACCTAGCTTCATAGATGCTTCTGTTAGATCTTGAGCACGTGAATTAATTTTTGATGCATCGTCAGTTTCTAAGCTTTCTGTTAAGTTAGCCATGGCCATTTCAATCACTTCAACTGTTGTTGGATCTACTTTATCACCATGCTCTTCTACAGATTTTTCAGTACTATGAAGTAAGCTCTCAGCACTATTTTTTGCTTCAACAAGCTCTTTACGTTCTTTATCTGATTCAGCGTTTTCTTCTGCATCTTTAACCATCTGCTCAATATCATCATCACTTAGACCGCCAGACGCCTGGATAGTAATCTTTTGCTCTTTATTTGTACCTTTATCTTTAGCTGATACAGATACGATGCCGTTAGCATCAATATCAAAAGCAACTTCAATTTGTGGTAAGCCACGAGGAGCTGGTGGAATGTCTTCTAAGTTAAACTGACCAAGTACTTTATTATCTGCAGCCATTTCACGCTCACCTTGGAAGACACGTATGGTTACAGCATTTTGATTATCTTCTGCAGTTGAGAAAACCTGTGATTTTTTTGTTGGGATCGTGGTGTTGCGATCTATTAATCTTGTAAAGACACCACCAAGTGTTTCAATTCCTAACGACAGAGGCGTAACATCTAAAAGAACAACGTCTTTTACATCCCCCTGTAGAACACCTGCTTGAATAGCAGCTCCAAGGGCCACAACTTCATCTGGATTAACGCCTTTATGAGGTTCTTTTCCAAAAAACTCTGTAACAGCTTCAAGAACCTTTGGCATCCTTGTCATGCCACCAACTAAGACAATTTCATCAATGTCTGATTTTGATAGGCCGGCATCTTTTAAGGCAGATGCACAAGGTTTTAATGAGCGTTTGATTAAGTCAATAACAAGGCTTTCTAATTTAGCACGTGTTAATTTTAATACTAGGTGCAACGGTTGACCACCATTTGGATCCATTGAAATAAATGGTTGGTTTATTTCAGTTTGTGCAGAAGAAGATAATTCTATTTTGGCTTTTTCTGCAGCTTCTTTTAAACGCTGTAGTGCCATCTTGTCTTTTGTAAGATCAACACCATTTTCTTTTTTAAACTCGTCAGCCAAATACTCAACAATACGCATATCGAAATCTTCACCGCCAAGAGCAGTGTCACCATTTGTTGATTTAACTTCGAATAATCCATCATCAATTTCCATGATAGAGACATCAAATGTACCCCCACCTAGGTCATAAACAGCAATAGTTTTCCCACCTTCTTTATCTAAACCATATGCAAGAGCAGCAGCTGTTGGCTCGTTTATAATTCTTAAAACATTTAGCCCAGCAATTTTACCAGCATCTTTTGTGGCTTGGCGTTGAGCATCATTAAAGTAAGCTGGTACAGTAATTACTGCCTCAGTTACTGTTTCACCTAAATAACCTTCAGCAGTTTCTTTCATTTTTTGTAAAATAAAAGCAGAAATTTGAGAAGGTGAGTATTTTTCACCTTCAACTTGAACCCACGCGGCACCATTGCCGCCATCAACCACATTAAATGGTAGGTGCTTCATTTCTTTTTTAATTAGAGGGTCGTTAATAGAACGACCAATTAAACGCTTTACTGCAAATAGAGTGTTTTCTGGGTTTGTTACAGCTTGGCGCTTTGCCGCTTGCCCAACCAACCGTTCATCATTTTTAAAAGCAACAAGAGAAGGCGTTGTTCTTGCACCCTCTGCATTTTCTACGATCTTTGGTTGAGAACCATCCATGATGGCAACGCAGGAGTTCGTTGTTCCTAAATCAATACCAATGACTTTAGCCATAATTTTCTTCCTTCTGTGGCGATGTTAGAGCCAAGCCCAATAGGCGCCTGACTACGATCCCATATCCGCCCATGCGAATACTAGTTCGGCTATATATATCCGAAATTAAAAGCCTGCAAGAGCGAGTTATAACTATTTACATACTCTTTTGCTTTGTTAATTTGTATTTATGTCATCATTTCAAAAACCTAATCTTGTTATTCGTGGATTTAAGATTTTTAAAGAAACCTTAAATATTGATGAACAGAACGAATTAATTGCAGATTTACGTGAAATTATAAAAAAAGCTCCACTATTTTCACCGGTTGTACATAGTGGTAACAAGATGTCGGTTAGGATGACTTCAGCAGGAAAGTATGGTTGGCATTCAGATAGAAACGGATATCGATATATAGAATGTCAAAAAAATGGTAATAATTGGCCAGAAATACCAAACTCTATAATATCTATATGGAAAAAACTTATTTCAACTGATAGAAACCCTGACTGTTGTTTAATAAACTATTATTCAGAAGGTGCTAAAATGGGATTGCATCAAGATAAAGATGAGGCAGATTTCAAATGGCCAGTGTTATCTATTTCTTTAGGTGATGACGCATTATTTAGGATTGGGAATAATGATAAAGGGGGTAAAACAGAATCTATTTGGTTGAATTCTGGTGATATCGTCGTGATGGGTGATAATGCCAGGCTGAAATATCATGGAGTTGATCGTATAAGGTTTGGGACATCTAAATTATTAAAAAATTCTGGCCGCATTAATCTTACTCTCAGAGTTGTTGATTAAAATCTCTTAAAATTATCTATTAAATGTATATTTCAAGTTTAATTTGGTTTATTTAGCAAAGAATTATTTGCACCCAAGGTAACAGTTATGGATAATGAAAAAATTTGTTTTACTTTCAGGAAGCTTGCTATTGAAGCTGGCAGGTCGATTATGGAAGTTTATAATCAAAATAATTTTGAAATAAAAATTAAGAGTGACGATAGTCCTGTAACTATTGCAGATGAAGCGGCTGATAAGATTATTTATTCTGGACTAAAGGAAGCATTTCCAGGTGTGCCAATAGTTACTGAAGAACAAGCAAATACTCATAGTGAAAAAGCAGATACATTTTTCATCGTTGATCCACTTGATGGAACCAAAGAGTTCATTCATAGAAGAGGCGATTTCACTGTAAATATAGCTTTTGTTTCAAAAGGTATTCCTATTATTGGGGTTGTTTATGCTCCGGCTAAAAAGCGTTTATTCTATACTGATAAAGATCTTAAATCAGTCGAAGAGTTTGGGCATCATGAATTAAAAGAAATAGGTAAAATAAAATATATTTCTGTATCAGAGCCAAATCCAAGCCAATTAATAGTGGTGGCTTCAAAATCTCATAGAGATGAGGCTTTAGAAAAATATATTGAAAAATATAATGTTTCTGATAGCCGTGCTGCAGGATCATCATTGAAATTTTGTTTAATAGCTGCTGGTGAAGCAGACCTTTATCCCCGAGTAGGTAGAACAATGGAGTGGGACACTGCTGCGGGTCATGCAATTTTAAGTGGTGCAGGTGGATTTGTTGTTCGTTATGATAATCACCAACCATTAGTTTATGGTAAACCTCTTTTTGAAAACCCATTTTTTATTGCCTACTCTCCAGGTGTAAATTTACAAAAGGCCTAATTATGAAAGTATTAATAGTTGTACCTGCTCGGTTTGAATCATCTAGATTTCCAGGAAAGCCATTGGTTGAATTAACTGGTGCAGACGGGAAAACTAAATCTTTAATACAAAGAAGTTGGGAAGCAGCAAAATCTGTAAAAAATGTTGATGTTGTAGTAGCAACAGATGATATCAGAATCAAACAAGCAGCTAAAGGATTTGGTGCAGAAGTTGTAATGACTTCATCTAATTGTGCAAATGGAACCGAACGTTGTGCTGAAGCTATATCTTTTATGGATTTCGAATATGACTTAATTGTAAATTTACAAGGAGATGCTCCATTAAGTCCTGCCTGGTTTGTTCAGGACTTAATAGACAGCTTTAAAACAAATGTAGATGCGGATATGGCTACACCTGTTTTAAGGTGTGACAAAGAAACTATATCTGCCCTCAAAGAGGATCGCTCAATGGGTCGTGTCGGAGGTACAACCGCTATATTTGATAAAAATAATAAAGCATTATATTTTTCAAAAGAAGTACTTCCATATTCTAATACAAAAGATACACCAATTTACCACCATGTAGGCATTTATGCCTATAAGCCCAAAGCATTGAAAGAATATATTAGTTGGTCAGTTGGACCACTAGAAGATGGAGAAGGATTAGAACAGTTACGATTTTTAGAAAATGGTGGTTACATTAACTGTGTTGAGGTTGATGGCATGGGACGTGCTTTTTGGGAAGTAAACAATCCCTCTGACGTCCCAAAAGTAAACTCAATGCTTAAGAGGCTTGGAATTTCATAGATAGAATTACTAAGCTGCTTGTATGGTGTCTAATTGAGTAAGCAATGCATACAAAGTTGAAGAATCTGCATTTGAGCGTAATTTTGCACATGTACTCTCTGAACGGAAAGTTCTTGAAACTAAGGCTAAAGCTTTAAGATGCTCAGCACCTTCTTTTTCAGGTGCAAGAATGGTAAAGATTAAGTCTACAGGCTCTCGATCAACTGCGTCAAAGTCTACAGGTTTTTCTAAACGAGTAAAAAAACCATAAACACGATCTAATCCATTAAAACGAGCGTGTGGAATGGCTACGCCCTTTCCTACACCAGTTGATCCAAGTCTCTCACGCTCTGTAAGTGCAGATAAAACCTCTTGTGCATTTAATCCATAAACAGACGCTGCCTGTTCAGAAATGTCCTGCAATAGTCGTTTTTTACAGCTTGTGTGAGATGAAAACCGAACTGCATCGGCACTCATTATATCTCTAAGATCCATTCCAATATCCTTAGTATTTGTGCCCCCTATTTCATATTTAGAGGATCAATCCAACCAATATTTCCGTCTTTGCGTTTATAGACAACATTTAGCCTATTATGGCTTTCATTCTTGAAAATAAGAACAGCCTCATCAGCTAATTCCATTTGCATAACCGCTTCCCCAACGGAAAATTCTTTAATTCCTGTTTCCATTTCTGCAATAATAATTGGTGTTAATGTTTCAGCTTCTAAATTAACATCATTATTTTGATCTGCGGCGATGATATACGACGAAGCTTCAAAGGATTCAATGGGTGTTGTGCGAAGATTTGCATGATCTTTTAATCGACGATTATAGCGCCTTAACTGTGTTTCAATTCTTTTAGCAGATTTGTCAAAGCATGTATAAATATCATTTGTTTTTGCTTTTGAATTCACTGTTATTCCAGTAGAAAGATGTACGGCAGTTTCACAAACAAATTCATGAGATTCTTTTGAAAATGTTATAAGTGCATCAGTGGGCCTTTCAGCATATTTTTTAAGGATATCAGAAACTTCCATTTCAACATGTGTTTTTAAACTTTCGCCAATATTGATTTGTTTTCCGCTGATTTTATAACGCATATTAACTCCTTTTTTTGTTTTTATAAAAATAAATAGTTTTACTTAAGAGGATTTTCTTAAGTATTATAAAATTTAATAATTATATGCATACGGTAAGAATAATATGATAATTTAATTCAAACAATCTTGTTTATAAAAATAATTTAAGCATAATAGCGCGGCAGAACACCGTTTTGGATTTTAATGATTCGAAAACACTCAAACCTTAAAATCATCTCCTAAATACACTCTACGAACATCATTATTTTCAATAACTTGTTCTGGAGTCCCACTCATTAGAACTTTTCCATCATGAAGAATATAAGCCCGGTCAATAATTTCTAATGTTTCACGTACATTATGATCAGTAATTAAAACGCCAATCTCTTTTTCTTTGAGTTGAGCAACTAATGAGCGAATATCTCCAACAGCTATTGGGTCAACGCCTGCGAATGGTTCATCCAATAAAATATATTTAGGATTAGCTGCTAAACAACGGGCTATTTCAACACGTCTGCGTTCACCACCAGACAAAGAAATCGCGGGAGACTTACGAATATGAGTAATAGAAAATTCACTTAATAATTCTTCAACACGATGTTTAGAGGCGATTTTATCTTTTGCCCATAATTCTGATACGGCAGATATATTTTGCTCTACATTCAGACCACGAAAAATACTTGCTTCTTGTGGTAAATACCCCAAACCCAATTGTGCCCTACGGTACATTGGGAGGTTGGTTGCATCAAACCCATCAACTGTGACGCTTCCTTTGTCAGGACTAATTAATCCTGCGATAGAGTAAAAGCAGGTAGTTTTACCAGCACCGTTGGGGCCTAATAATGCAACGACTTCACCTTTGTGGAGCTCTAGGTTTACTTCATGTAGGACTTTTTTATTTTTATATGCTTTACCAATGCCCTGAACAATTAAACCATGTGTATTAACTTCTATATTATTCATAGTATCAATTAGGAGCTAAAGTGGTTTTTACATTTCCAGTCAGGTTTGCTATGTTTTTTAATATATCCATATCTAAATAATTTCCAGAAATTGTGCTTTTGCCTTGAACTAAAAGAACGTTTCCAGACATTTTTAACAACCCACTATCGATGCTGTAAATTGCACTTTGTGCTTCAGCAATATCATCCCCATTTGTAAATACTACATTTCCTGCAGCTTCTACTGAGGTAACTTTTCCAGTATCTTGATTATAACTAACTATGATTTTGTCAGCACTTAAGCGTAATGAGCCTTGCCCAACATAAGCAGTTCCCTCGAATATAGCAGAGTTTGAAGATTGATTAATTGACAAACTATTTGCTGTTATCTCAACAGGTAAATTAGTATCGTGAGATTCTCCACCTAAAGATAGAGTAGCGCTCTGAGCTAAAGCGCTGGAACCTAGTAAGGTAAGCCCAATAGTGAATAATTTTAAATATATTTTCATACTGTTACTTTGCTTATTTAAGTGTGGAAGGCAAGTATACCAGTCTAACACCATTAGAAAACTTTAAATTTCCATTTATTTGAGATGTACTAATATCAATATCTTTTAATAATTCCATAGAGCCGGCAATAATTTTTCCAGATGGTCCAACCGCCTCAACTGATCCTGGTGCAGTTAAGCTACCAAGTTTGAGGTTAAGTTTTATTTTTTCACTAAATGCCTCATAGCCATTTGTCATATTAATATAAACGTTACCTGTAAGTTGTGCTGATTGTTTTATGAAATTAACTGAGCCATTATCAGAACTTACTTTAAACCCAATACCATTTAATGCATCAAACTCTAAACTAGGTTCAACCAAATCGATTTTTTCAGGAGTTGGTGAGTCTGGCATAGCTTCGAAGGCTTTCAAGATAAAAGCGTCACCAAAATTGGTTAAACCAGAAAACTGAGGATTGGTAATTTTTTGATCGGTGGTTAAATTAACCATTTCATTATCTATTTTTATATTCCCAGACCTTAAGGCATCCTTTTTGCCAAAAACAAAAATACTAGAAAATAGCATTAATGCCATTACGGGCATTATATACTTAGACCATTTTACAATCTTTGAATATGTATTTATGTATTTACGCATTAAGTATGAGAAAAAATATCATGCTCTGACCAACCTGCAAGATCAAGTTCAGCACGCATTGGAAGAAAATCAAAACAAGCGTTTGCCATCTCCATCCTGTTTTCCCGCCTTAAGTTTATATTTAATTTATCCATTAATTTATGTAAATATAAAACATCACTAGCAGCATATTCTACTTGAGATTTTGATAGCTCAGGTGCGCCCCAATCTGATGATTGTTGTTGTTTTGATATATCAATTAATAGCATTTCGCGGAGTAAGTTTTTTAACCCATGCCTATCAGTGTAAGTTCTAACTAATTTAGATGCTATCTTTGTACAATAAACTGGTGATGTGCTAATTTTAAAATGATTTTGTAACGCAGCAATATCGAAGCGAGCAAAGTGAAAGAGTTTAATTTTGTTTTGATCACTTAGAATCTTACATATATTTGGAGATTTTACAGACTTATTTTCAATTTGAACAATATGAGCATGGCCATCTCCAGATGAAAGTTGAACTAAACACAGTCTATCACGTAAAGGGTTTAAGCCCATTGTCTCCGTATCTATTGCGACTACAGGTCCAAGGTCTAATTCACCAGGCAGATCATTTTTATAAATATAATTTGTCATAAATGCATCTATAGTCTTTCCCCGTATATTGGGAAAGTAGTTTTAAGAATTTGATTTGTTTATTATAGCAATGAAATATTAATTTATACTACTATAGTTATTATAACTTAAGTTGATTTTCTATCAAAACTGTACTTTTTACATTATTTATCTAAAAATTTAGTTAAATTTTTCTAAAAATAAAATAACAAACAGTATTTTATAAACGCTTCTTATTTATACGATATATTCATATTTCTATATGTATTTTGTAGTTAAAATGATATAGTAATAAACACTATAAGTAGTGATAAAATGTCGAAAAATACTAGTTTTAGTGTTAAAATTACAATATAAAAAATAAATTTTATTCTTTATGTTTTGTTAAACCATTGAAATATATGTATATTTTTAATTATTATTTATTTTTTATCATTTTTTTCTTGAAACATATACTAATTTCTTGAAATAGTCTGAATTACGAGTAACTAAATTGAGTATAAATATATAAAAGTTTGGTCGGTTGAAAGAAATTTTGTTTTTACAATGAGACTAAATAGTGGAGGATTATATGACGATTTTATCAAAAACAGGCTTTAAAACGGCCTTAGCAGCAGTGGCAGCAGGCATATTGCCAGCTTCTGCAAATGCCGCAACACTTGCACCTAATGATTACGTTGGAATTTCATTCTGGCTTATATCAATGGCGCTTATAGCAGCTACTGCATTCTTCTTTATTGAGACAACTAGAGTTGAAGGCAAATGGAAAACATCACTAACAGTATCAGGTTTGGTAACTTTAGTGGCTGCAGTACACTATTTCTACATGCGTGATGTATGGGTATCAACTGGTGAGTCACCAACAGTATACAGATACATTGATTGGTTAATTACTGTACCATTATTAATGGTTGAGTTTTACCTAATCTTACGCGCAATAACTAAGGTATCAATTGGTATCTTCTGGCGTTTAATGATCGGTACAGTAGTAATGCTTGTAGGTGGTTATGCTGGTGAAATTGGTTACATTAGTGCAACTCTTGGATTCATTATTGGTATGCTTGGTTGGGCTTACATCTTGTATGAAATCTTTGCAGGTGAAGCTAGTAAAGTTGCTGCAAATGAAGCTCCGGCTTCAGTACAATCTGCGTTCTCTACAATGCGTTGGGTCGTATCAATCGGTTGGGCAATTTATCCTTTAGGATATTTTATGGGTTATATGAACGGCGCTGTAAGCGACGAAGCATTGAACATAATCTATAACTTTGCTGATGTATGGAACAAAATTGCGTTTGGTGTAATTATCTGGAACGTTGCTGTAACAGAGTCAGAAACTAAATAAATCTATTGTGAGGGGGTAACAAATTAATTGTTACCCCCTTACGTTACTTTTTTTATAAATTTTTAATATCTTAGGAGGCACCCAATGGACAAGCTATCAGCATTATCCACGGATGCCTTTAATTTTAATGGTTTGATTACAGATAGATCACCAAATGTTAATCATGTTCATGAATTAATCCTAGACAGATTAGAAAATGTAGACGCTTCTCTTTCTGACGCTGCGTTTTACCATTTTAAGACACCAGGAAAAATGCTGCGAGCTAAAATGGCTATGCAAAGCGCATCATTGGCAAAAATAGATATTTCTATTTCGCTACTCTGGGCTGCTTCTGTAGAGGTTTTGCATAACGCTTCTTTAATACATGATGATATCTGTGATGGAGATAAACAACGACGTGGGCGAGCTTCAATATGGATAAAATTTGGTAGAGATACGGCCCTAACTCTTGGTGATTGGCTTATTGCGCTATCGTTTGAATTGGCATCAGAAGCAGCTGAGATGTCAAATACACCTAGATTGGTTGGAATTTTAGCTAGACATATGGCAACTACTACAGCTGGACAAGCAATGGAGTTTAAGTGGGATAGTACTCAAAGTTGGGATGTTTACCTAAAAATTGCAGCGGATAAGACTGCTCCATTGTTAACCGCTCCGATACACGGTGTTACCCTTATGAGTGGAACTAGTGGCTTAGGTTTTGCAATTTCAGGATATTTTTGTGATTTAGGCAAAGCTTATCAAATTGCTAATGACATTTTAAATTTTAAAGGTACAGATGGCGCTAAGCTAATAGCAGGTGACTTGGCTCGAAGGGCTCCAAACGCAGTAACTGTTTCTTTTGTTGAGTCATTAAATGACCATGAGCATAATGAATTTAAAGACTGGTATAATAATTCTAACAATGAGGATCTAAAATTTTGGAGAGATAAAATACTTGCTTCAAGAGCGATAGAAACAGCCTCAGTTAGAATGCTAAAAATACTAAATGCTGCAGAACGCAACATCAATACTCTGCCAAGTTCAGCATTGGAAGCGGTTGTTCCGGTTCATACAATTATCAAACGTGTCTGCGCTCTATCTATATAATATAAACTCGTTAAAAACTATATGAATGTAACCATATGTTTTTGATATACTTGGAAATTATGAATTGGTAAAAAATAATAAAAATATTCTCGTTATTGGGGCAGGATTTGGAGGTATTGCATCTGCTTTGCGTATGCGTGCTCGGGGATATAATGTAACTCTTGTAGATAGGTTAAGTGCAATAGGTGGCCGTGCTCAGGTTTTTAACCGTGGGGGATTTAAGCATGATGCTGGGCCTACTGTAATAACTGCACCATTTTTATTTGATGAACTTTTTGAATTATTTGACGAGAAGCGTGAAAACTATGTTGAATTTAGAGGGCTAGATCCTTGGTATAGGTTTTATTTTCATACAGGCGAGCAATTTGATTATAGACCCTCAATTGAAGATACAAATAAAGAAATAAGTAAATTCTCACAAAGTGATATCAAAGGCTATGGTCGACTTCTAAAGGCTTCACAGGATATTTATGAAATAGGGTTTGAAAAATTATCAGACAAACCTTTTACAAAATTTTGGGATATGATGGCTCAGATACCAAGTTTAATAAGATTAAAAAGTTATTTTTCTGTCTCTGGTATAGTTAATAAATACATTAAACATCCACTCTTAAGACAAGCCTTTTCAATTCACCCGCTCCTAGTTGGTGGCAACCCTTTTAGCACTACTTCGATATATGCCCTTATACATTATTTAGAACGAAGATGGGGTGTATTTTTTGCTATGGGGGGTACTGGAAAATTAGTTCAAGCGTTATATGATCTTATGGAAAGGGCTGGTATTGATATTGTTTTAGATACTGATATCGCTCAAATCGAAGTAAAAAATAATAAAGCTTTGGGTGCGACAAGTGTTGACGGCAGGTTTTTCCCCGCAGAGCGTATTATATGCAATGGTGATCCACCAACTGTTTATGCACAAATGTTGCCAGGTGATAAAAATCGAAATAAGCGCTTGTTTCCCGAAAAATTAACACAATATTCTATGGGCCTTTATGTATTATTTTTTGGTACAAAAAAGACGTATGATGATATTGCACACCACACAATCTGGATGGGTCCAAGATATAAAGAATTACTGGCAGATATTTTTGATAGAAAAATATTAGCAGATGATTTTTCTTTATATGTTCATAGGCCGACAGCTACAGATAAAAGCTTTGCCCCTGAGGGCTGTGATAGTTTTTATGTTCTATGCCCTGTGCCAAATTTAAGAGCAAATATTGATTGGGATGAAACTGGCCCCATTTTGCAAGAAAGAATAGTTGATGCTTTATCCAATACTATAATGCCCGATTTGAAATCGGTTATTACAGATGATTTCTATATGACCCCTGTTGATTTTAAGGATGATTACCGTTCGATGCATGGAGCTGGTTTTTCAATTGCACCAATCTTTTTACAATCAGCATGGTTTAGGTTTCACAACAGAGACCCACATATAGATAATTTATATTTTGCTGCAGCGGGGGCTCATCCAGGAGCGGGTATACCTGGAGTATTATCATCCGCTAAAGTCGTAGAGAGCTTAGTTATGGAAGATGAAGCTAAAGAGCCAAACTAATTTAAATTAAGTAGTTATGTAATTTTGGTGATATATTTTGAATAAAATAGATAGTGAAAACCTAACACCTACAAAAGCGCTGGCTATTTATGGTAAAAGTTTTAATTGGGCAAAAAGATTTCTTGGTAAAGAAATGGGTACCAATGCAGCAATCTTATATAGGTTTTGTAGAGTTCTAGATGATATGGCTGATGGTGATATTATCAATGGGCCAGAAAGATTACATAAAATACGTGATGGATTATTGAATGACTATCTAACAAATGACCCTTTATTATCGGATTTCGAATTTTTTATTACATCAAAAAAATTACCAAAATTGGTAATAATTTCATTAATAGATGGCTTACTTGGTGACCAAAATAATGTTTTAATAGAAAATGAAAAAGAGTTACTTCGCTACTGTTATCGAGTTGCAAGTACAGTTGGAATACTTATGTGTAAGGTACTAAATTGCGAAAAAAGTAGCGCAATAAATCATGCAATAGATTTAGGTATTGCAATGCAATTAACAAATATTGCCCGGGATATACTTGAAGATGCAGAAATGGGTAGACGTTATTTACCTAAAAGTTGGGTTGGAGATGTTTCGCCAAAAAAGATAGTTGAAATCAGCAAGTCCCCTAATTCTCAAGAAGCGAAAAATATATCGATGGGATCGCAAAAGTTACTTAAGCTTGCAGAAAAGTATTACTCTAGTGGTTTGGCTGGATGCTCCTATTTGCCCTTAAGGGCTCATGCCTCAATTGCAATAGCTGCAGTTGTTTACCGGCAAATAGGTATTAAAATCAAATTTAAAAAATATTCTTGGTTTAATGGTAGAGAATTTACTTCAATAAATGAGAAACTTTATTGTAGTTTAGTAGCTATTTTATTGTTACGCAGACGGTTTTTTAGATTGGCACCTCATAAAAAAAATCTTCATTATGCATTAAAGGGTTTGCCATATGTCAAATAAATTATTTGGTAAAACAAAAATTACTTTACTGGGTGCTGGATGTGCAAGCCTTTCTCTTGCTGCACGAGCAAATGAACTTGATGCTTTTGATTTCACAATTGTTGACTCAGGCGCTTATTCATCAAAAGACCATGTTTGGGGTTTTTGGTGCATGCCATGGCTTTTAAATACTAACTCGATGTCGCGTAAAAAATGGTTTAAATGGAAAATAGTTAGCCATGATAAAGAAGTAATACATTCAACTGATCTGTTTCCATACTCTGCAATCAATAGAAATGAATGGATAAGTAATTGTAATAAAAAGGCGTTAAATAATAAGGTACATTTTAAAGAAAAAACATTACTTAACGATATATCACAAATATTAGATAGTAGGCCTCCCAAAGTTCCAGAAGGAAATATGCTTCAGCATTTTGTTGGATATGAAGTAGAATCTAAGAATGATATTTTTGATGACACTACAGCAATTTTAATGGATTTTAGATGTGATCAAAGCTTAGGTATGCATTTTATTTATTGTTTGCCCTTCTCAAAACGACAAGCGCTTATTGAGTCAACTTTATTCACTTCTGAAATAGCCCCGTCAAAGTTTTATGACAATGCAATTAAAAAATACCTCAATAAAATAATTGGTGCCGACGACTATAAAATCTTACGAGAGGAGAAAGGTGCGATTCCTTTGGGTGTATTTGAAAAAAGAAATCCACTATATGATGGCATTGGTGGTAACGGAGGTGCGATAAGGCCATCAAGTGGTTATGCTTTTAGTTTTATTCAAAAACAAATTGATAAAATCATTAGCTCATCTCAATCCGGCAATAAACTAAAAGTTTATGTTCCACACAGTAGGTTTGAATTATTGATGGATCGAATTTTTTTAAAAGTTTTGAGAAGGAGATATGAACTTGCTCCACGTATATTTACCAATATGGCAAACAGTTTATCGGGTGATGAATTTGCAAAGTTCTTAAATGGCGAAGCAAATATAAAATTGTGGACTAAAGTTATATTTGCCATGCCAAAGATTCCCTTCATAGCAGGATTTTTTGAAACTTTAAAAAATAAAGATCCACGATGGTAGAATTGGCAACTCTGGATTATCTAAGTATATTTGCTTTATTAATGGTAGTAGTTATTGGATTGCCACACGGAGCATTAGATGGCGCAGTTGCTATGCATCTTGGTGTGGGTAGAAGTATAAATGCCATTCTAAAATTTTTGGCATCTTATTTATTATGTGCTATTTTCGTCATAATAATTTGGTATAATTTCCCAGATTTATCACTTGTCGTATTTTTGATTATTTCTATGATACATTTTGGGTGGGGTGATGCAAATTCAAATTTACGGTCTCAATTTTTTCTACAAATAGTTAGTCATGGTGGTATTGTAACATTTGGTATTGTTTATTTCCATGTTGATGAAGTGCTTCCAATATTTGATATGCTAACTCAGAGTAATTCATATTTTGTAATACAATTTTCTAAATTTATATTTTATATTATTTCATTTTTTACATTTATATACTTTACTTTAATATTTCGAAATCAAGCACTACGATTAAGATTTCTTGAATTAATCTTTGTGTGGCTAATTGTGATTTCCTTGCCACCATTATTAAGTTTTGCAGTTTACTTTTGCTTTGTTCATACAGCAAGGCATATTCGAAATATTTGGAATGAATTAAAAATTAAAATAAACCCTAAAATAATAATTTCCCAAGCAATAATTTTAACAATAGCAAGCTGGATATTTGGGATTTTTGCATTGTATTACATTGATAGTGGAGATCTTGATTCTGATATCATCCGTGTGATTTTTATAGGGTTGGCTGCATTAACAGTTCCCCATATGATTTTAGTTGATGGATTTTTTCGAAAGAAACTATTATCCAAATACAGGTAAAAACATTTCTGGATTTTTAAACCATTTAAAAATTAGCATTGATAAAAATAAAAATACAAAAAATATAGAAATTATTAAGATTATTTTTCCTAGCTTGTTTTGTTTAAATGTTTTTGGTTTCATACTTTGTCCAGTTTATTTATTTATTTAAATTAATGATAGATAACATTGAAAGTAAAGTAACCTCTTATAAAAATAATAATATTATTAAAAATTCAGTCTTGAAGAGATGCTTTGTGCTCTGTAGTTCTAGGGAAATTTTAATGGAGAATAAAAATGTCTAACGGCCCTAAATTAGTTACTATTTTTGGTGGATCTGGCTTTATTGGTCGTTACATTGCGCAGCGAATGGCAAAAGAAGGCTGGCGCGTAAGGGTTGCTGTACGGCGTCCCAATGAAGCACTTTTTGTTAAAACTTATGGTGATGTAGGGCAAGTAGAGCCCATGTTTGCAAATATACGAGATGAAAATTCAATCCTTGCTGCTATAAGGGGTGCAGATGCAGTGGTAAATTGTGTTGGAATTTTAAATGAAACAAGCCGTCAAAAATTTACTGAGTTGCAAACAAACGGAGCAGCCCAAATAGCAAGAATTGCAAATGAATGTGGTGTAAAGACATTAGTACATTTTTCGGCAATTGGAGCTGATATTAATAGTGATAGTAAATATCAGAAATCAAAAGCAATGGGTGAAGAATTAGTAAAAGCATCTTTTAAAAATGCAGTTATTTTGAGACCATCAATTGTGTTTGGCTCAGAAGATCAATTTTTTAATCGATTTGCTGGTATGGCAAAAATATCCCCAGTAATACCTTTAGTTGGTGCTGAAACAAAATTTCAACCTGTCTATGTTGATGACCTAGCTTCTGCAGCTGTAAAGGGAGTATTGGGTGAAGCAAAGCGTGGTATCTATGAGCTAGGTGGGCCAGAAGAGGCAAGCTTCAAAGATTTAATCACTATGCTTTTGAAAATTATTCGTCGCAAAAGAATAATTATAAATATTCCATTTTTAGCAGCGTCAATACAAGGCAGCATATTAGATAGCCTACAAAAACTTTCTTTTGGAATTTTTACAAATAATATCTTAACAAAAGATCAAGTAATCTCTTTGAAAAAAGATAATGTAATATCTAAAAGTAAAATGGGATTTAAAAATTTAGATATAGAACCAACTGCAATGGAAGTCATACTGGATGAATACCTCTACAGACATAGACCGTATGGTCAATATACAGAATTAACAGAGGCAGCTCGAGAACTTGATAATTAAGTATAAGAAATCCATAAAAGAGAAACACCAAGAATTATCCTGTATATAACATACGGTGTAAAACTTATAGTTTTAAGCATTTTCATCATTATGATTAAAGCAATAAGGCCTGAAAAAAATGAAAATATGGCTGCAATAATACCAATTTTGGCTGCTTCCCAATCAGCATTATAAAATACTTCAGAACCTAATAATGTACCTGATGCTATTATAGTTGGAATAGACATGAGCATTGATATATTTGCGCTGTCTACACGATTGAAACCTAAATTTCGTGCACCAATTATTGTCATTCCCGATCTTGAAGAACCAGGTATGAGTGCAATTACTTGCCACAAACCTATCTTTAAAGCGTCAGAAAAACGCCAATCACTTTGTGTTCGGTTTTGTAATGATTTTTGATCTATAAAGTATAATAAAATTCCAAATAAAAGCATTGCCCAGCCTATGACTTTTACAGAACGAATAATTTCACTGTATCCTGATAATTTAAGCATTAACCCAAAGAAAATAACTGGTAGAGTAGCTATAGTTAGTAAAAATGCTAGTTTAGGCCCTTTGCTTACAAAATCACCTTTAAATAATTCAAAAAATCCAAAAAATGCTAATTTTACATCTTTCCAAAAATAAACCACAACAGCACCTAAAGTGCCAATGTGTACAGAGACATCAATAAACTGCCCCTGATCGTTATGGCCTGTTATTTGTGGAATTAGAGCAAGATGTCCAGAAGATGATATTGGTAAAAATTCAGTGAGCCCCTGAATAATTGCAAGAAGTAAAATATAATATAATGACATAACGTCTCTTTGATTCGTTTATCTAACTTTAAAAGTGTTTAATAAAAATTGGAATTATCAAAATAGGGATCATCTAGTGACCTATTTTTTGTAAATAAATCTTAAAATTATTGAAAAAGTAAAAGAATTTTAAATATAGGTCAGCAACAGTTACTTTTCTTTGTGGGTTTGTTACTTTATATGTTCATTTCTTAGTAAATACTGGAGTCTTGTAGATGGCTATTAATAAAATGCTAAAGTTTGTAGATATAAGTCGTGATATGCCTACAAAGCGTGTGCCAAATCTTCGGAAAAAAGATTATAATGAAGTTTACCAAGAATTTGCGGCTGAAAAAGCAGCAGAGCAATCTAGTAGATGTAGCCAATGTGGAGTTCCATTTTGCCAAACACATTGCCCTCTTCATAATAATATACCTGACTGGTTAAGATTGACTGCTGAAGGTAGGCTGAAAGAGGCTTATGAATTAAGCCAAGATACAAATACTTTTCCAGAAATATGTGGACGAATATGTCCGCAAGATCGATTGTGTGAGGGAAATTGTGTAATCGAGCAGTCTGGGCATGAAACAGTAACAATTGGGTCTGTAGAGAAATATATTACAGATACTGCATGGGAAAAAGGTTGGGTAAAGGTAATTTCGCCAAAAATAGAGCGAAAAGAGAGTGTTGGGATAATAGGTGCTGGTCCAGCGGGTCTTGCCGCTGCTGATCGTTTACGAAAAGTGGGAATTCAAGTTACTATATACGACCGCTATGACCGTGCTGGAGGATTACTTACGTATGGTATTCCGGGATTTAAGCTAGAAAAAGATGTTGTTATGCGCCGTAATAAACTTTTAGCTGAAGGTGGTGTAAAGTTTAAATTAAATACAAATATTGGGGTTGATTTACCGTTTTCTGAAATTCGATCAAAGCACGATGCAATATTAATAGGAACTGGTGTTTATAAATCTCGAGAATTATCAGGCATAGGTTCAGCAAACAAAGGTATTGTAAAAGCTTTAGATTATTTAACTGCTTCAAATAGGTCGAATATGGGAGATCATGTTCCTGAGATTGAAACTGGTGAATTAAATGCCAAAGGAAAACGCATTGTTGTTATAGGTGGTGGTGATACAGCTATGGATTGTGTAAGAACAGCAATTCGCCAAGGCGCAAAGTCTGTTAAATGTTTGTACCGGCGTGATAAGAAAAATATGCCAGGCTCTCAACGGGAAACTAAAAATGCTGAAGAAGAAGGTGTAGAGTTTGTTTGGCTATCAGCTCCAAAAGGTTTTGTTGGAGAAGGTGAGGTAAGTGGTGTTGTTGTATCGAAAATGCGATTAGGCGCGCCGGACTCTTCTGGAAGACAAAGTCCAGAAGAAATAATAGGTGCGGATTACACTGAAGATGCTGATCTTGTTATAAAGGCTTTAGGATTTAACCCAGAAGATTTACCAAAACTATGGGATACACCTGAACTTGAAATAACTCGTTGGGGAACAATTAAAACAGATTTCAAAACACATTCTACATCAATGCCCGGTGTATACGCAGCTGGGGATATTGTGCGAGGTGCGTCTTTAGTTGTTTGGGCAATTCGAGATGGTCGAGAAGCTGCAGATAACATTCTAACCTTCTTGGATTCACAAACAGTGATTGCAGCTGAATAATATAAAAATTCCTTTATCTATTTAATTGTAAATAAAACTTTAATTGAAAGTAATTAAAATGACAAAATTTGATACTAAATGGAAAGCTCAAGAAGAAGCAAAGCGAGCATTTTTAGATAATCATGGGATGTATTCTCAGGAAGAAGAGCACAGCTCTTGTGGTGTTGGGTTAGTTGTTTCCATTGAAGGAAAAAAGTCACGAAAAGTCGTTGATAATGGTATTTCAGCATTGAAAGCTATTTGGCACAGGGGTGCGGTTGATGCTGATGGTAAGACTGGTGACGGTGCTGGTATTCATTTGCAGATTCCAATTGATTTTTTCTATGATCAAGTTGAGAGGACAGGTCACAATCCACGTAAGGATCAATTGCTGGCTGTAGGGCAAATATTTTTACCAAGAACTGATTTTGGCGCTCAAGAAACTTGTAGAACAATAGTTGAGTCTGAAGTGCTAAAAATGGGATATTATATTTATGGGTGGCGTCATGTCCCTGTTGATATTTCATGTTTGGGTGAAAAAGCAAATTCTACTAGACCAGAAATTGAACAAATACTTATTTCTAATTCGCAAGGATTTGATGAAGAAAAATTTGAAAGAGACTTATATGTAATTAGGCGAAGAATTGAAAAAGCTGTAACGGCCGCACAAATAAAAGATTTTTATGTTTGTTCGTTGTCTTGTAGATCAATTATTTACAAAGGAATGATGCTAGCTGAACAAGTAGCAGTATTTTATCCTGACCTTATGGACGAGCGCTTTATTTCAGCATTTGCAATTTATCATCAAAGATACTCAACAAATACATTCCCTCAATGGTGGCTTGCGCAACCATTTAGAATGTTAGCGCATAACGGCGAGATCAATACTTTAAAAGGTAATATAAATTGGATGAAATCTCACGAAATACGTATGATTTCTCAAAATTTTGGTGAATGTGGAGAGGATATTAAGCCAATAGTACCTTCGGGGTCTTCTGATTCAGCTGCTTTGGATGCCGTTTTTGAGACCATCGTTCGAGCGGGAAGGTCAGCGCCAATGGCAAAAACTATGCTTGTTCCAGAAGCGGTAAATTCCATTAATGTTAAAGATGAATGGAAAGCAATGTATGAGTATTGTAACTCAGTAATGGAGCCTTGGGATGGCCCAGCAGCTTTGGCAATGACTGATGGTAATTGGGTGTGTGCGGGACTAGACCGAAGTGGTTTACGACCAATGAGATATGTAATTACTGGTGACAATATATTAATTGCGGGATCTGAAGCGGGAATGGTTCCTATTAATGAATTAAACGTTAAAGAAAAAGGTGCTTTAGGCCCAGGTCAATTGATTGCAGTTAATATGTCCGAAGGACGTTTATTGCATGATGAAGAAATGAAAGATGAGTTATCTAAAAGTCGTGATTTTAAAACATTTGTAAAATCAGTTATAGATTTAGATGATATTACTTCTAGTAAAAAAGAAGTGGTGAACTTTACAGGTGATGATCTGCGATCACGTCAAGTTGCTGCGGGATACTCTATTGAAGAGTTGGAAATGATACTTCATCCTATGGCTGAAGATGGAAAAGAAACTTTAGCTTCAATGGGAGATGATACACCCTCTGCTGTATTGTCAGAAATATATCGACCATTGAGCCATTTTTTTCGTCAAAACTTTAGCCAGGTAACAAACCCACCAATTGATAGCCTCCGTGAATTTGGTGTTATGAGTTTAAAAACTAGGTTTGGAAACCTTGGCAATGTATTAGATGATAATAATTTATTAACTGAAGTGCTTTCACTTAAATCACCTTTCGTTACCAATAGCCAGTTTACTGCTTTGGTAAATCGATTTGGGACAAGTGTTACAACAATTGACTGTACGTTTAATTGTGGTGACGAGAATGGTTTACAAAATGGATTACAACGCATTAGAGAAGAAGCTGAAGATGCAGTGAGGTCTGGTGCTGGCCAAATTGTTTTGACTGATAAAGAGCAGTCAGAAAAACGTATCCCTATGCCAATGATTTTGGCTACAAGTGCTGTCCATTCTGGATTAACTAAAGTAGGATTGAGAACTTTTTGTTCATTAAATATTCAATCGGCTGAGTGTATTGATCCCCATTATTTTGCAGTATTGATTGGCTCTGGTGCAACAACTGTAAATGCTTATCTAGCACAAGATAGTCTGGCTGATAGAGTTGATAAAGGTCTTTTAACTTGTACACTTGAAGTTGCTATGGCTAGATATAAAGAAGCTATAAACCAAGGCCTATTAAAAATAATGGCGAAAATGGGAATATCTGTAATTTCTTCTTACAGAGGTGGTTTAAACTTTGAGGCAGTAGGCCTTTCTCGTGCACTAGTGGCTGAATTTTTTCCTGGTATGACCAGTCGTATTTCTGGAATTGGTTTAATAGGAATTCAACGAAAAATTGTTGATGTTCACGCAAAGGGATGGTTAGTAAGAAATGATATTCTTCCAATAGGAGGATTTTATAAATCGCGAAGAACTGGTGAAAAGCACGCTTGGGAAGCGCAGACAATGCATATGTTGCAAACAGCATGTGATCGAGCGTCATATGATATATGGAAACAATATAGTGCAAAGTTGCAATCAGCTCCTCCAATTGCCTTGCGTGACCTAATGGACTTTAAACCTGTTGCACAACCAATCCCTGTTGAGGAAGTTGAGAGCATTACTTCAATTCGAAAGCGTTTTGTAACACCTGGCATGTCTTTAGGTGCTTTGAGCCCTGAAGCTCATAAAACATTAAATGTTGCAATGAATAGGATTGGTGCAAAGTCCGATAGTGGTGAGGGTGGTGAAGACCCAGCTCATTTCCACCCAGAGGCAAATGGTGATAATCCATCTGCTAAAATCAAACAAGTTGCTTCAGGACGTTTTGGGGTTACTGCTGAATATTTAAATCAATGTGAAGAGTTAGAAATAAAAGTTGCACAAGGAGCTAAACCAGGAGAAGGCGGACAATTGCCTGGAATAAAAGTTACTGAATTAATTGCACGATTAAGGCATTCTACAAAAGGTGTAACATTAATTTCACCACCACCGCATCATGACATTTATTCAATTGAGGATTTAGCACAACTTATTTATGATTTAAAACAAATCAATCCAAGAGCTAAAGTTACTGTAAAATTAGTTGCGTCTTCTGGGGTTGGTACAATTGCAGCGGGCGTAGCAAAAGCTATGGCAGATGTTATTTTGATATCTGGTCACAATGGTGGCACTGGTGCTTCTCCTGCAACATCTATTAAATATGCTGGATTGCCATGGGAAATGGGTTTATCCGAAGCTCATCAAGTACTAGCAATGAATAACTTACGTGACCGTGTTATCTTAAGAACTGATGGAGGATTGCGTACAGGTCGTGATATTGTAATGGCAGCTATGCTTGGTGCAGAAGAATATGGAATAGGTACAGCAGCATTAATAGCAATGGGTTGTATTATGGTTCGTCAATGCCAATCTAATACATGTCCAGTAGGTGTTTGTGTCCAAGATGAGGAATTGCGTAAGAAGTTTACTGGTACTGCGGATAAAGTAGTAAATCTAATTACTTTCTATGCCCAAGAAGTAAGAGAAGTTCTTGCAAGTCTTGGTCTAAGGTCTATGGACGAAGCTATAGGGCGAGCTGATATGCTTGCTCAAGTAAGTCGAGGTAATGATTATTTGGATGATTTAGATTTGAATCCAATGCTTGTTACAGTTGATGGGGCTGAAGAGATCAATTATGATCGTGACAGACCAAGACAATCAGTACCTGATACACTGGATGCAGCGATTCTAAAGGATGCAGAACCATTCTTTAAACATGGTGAAAAGATGCAATTATCTTATGCTGTTCAAAATACAACACGAACTATAGGTACTCGCGTTTCATCAAAAATAGTAAATAAATTTGGTATGAAAAATGATTTACTAGAAGATCATCTAACCATTAGGTTAACAGGATCTGCTGGACAATCATTAGGAGCCTTTGCAGCTCCTGGATTAAAATTAGAAGTATCTGGTGATGCAAATGATTATGTTGGAAAAGGACTTTCAGGCGGTAAGATAGTTATACGACCTCCACTAGCAAGCCCACTTATTCCATCAGATAATACTATTATTGGAAATACTGTTTTATATGGTGCTACTGCTGGAAAGCTATTTGCAAATGGCCGTGCGGGTGAGAGATTTTGTGTTCGCAATTCTGGTGCATCAGTTGTAGTTGAAGGGTGTGGGTCAAACGGGTGTGAGTACATGACAGGTGGCATCACGGTAGTTCTTGGAGAAACAGGAGCAAATTTTGGTGCAGGTATGACTGGAGGAATGGCATATATTTATGATCCAATGGATCAATTTAAAATTCGGGCCAATATGGAAAGTATTATCACTGTTCCAGTTACAGTATCGCATTGGGAAAACCAGTTGAAATCTCTAATAGAAGAACATTTAAGAGAAACTAAAAGTCCAAAAGCGGCACAAATACTAAATAGATGGGATGAAGAATTAGATAACTTTGTACAGGTTTGTCCAAAAGAAATGTTAATTCACATACCATTTCCTTTAACGCAGGAAGATGACAAAAAATTAGCTTAATAATTAATAAAAAACTTAGTAATTAGCTTTCATTCATTAAATGATGTAATCAATTAATGAATGAAAGAATTTAAAGATTTTGATTAAAATAAATGTACATCAGATATATAAAGTTCCTTTAAAGTATACGGCTGTGTTTATTGCTCTTATATTTTTTATACCATTATATTTTGTAATCATATTTGGTATCTATAACCCTAATGCAGGATTTTATATGGGTAGTGAGGCAAGACGCCTTGGTGAAATTAAACAAAATTGGGTTGAGATTGAAAAGCTTCCACCTGTAGTAATTCGCTCTCTTATTGCAGCAGAAGATGCAAATTTTTGTAAACATTTTGGTTTTGATATTGATGCCATTTTTAAAGCAATTGAGTCAGGCTCAAGTAGGGGTGCATCTACGATTACTCAGCAAGTAGCAAAGAATGTATTCTTGTGGCATGGAAGAACGTATTTAAGAAAAGGCTTGGAAGCAGGCTTTACTATTTTAATTGAATTGGTTTGGACTAAAAAACGTATATTAGAAGTTTATCTCAATGTTGCCGAGTTTGATGAAGGTGTTTTTGGTATAGGTGCAGCTTCAAAACATTATTTTAATATTAACCCAAATAGTATTACTCCATTACAAGCAGCAAGACTTATGGCTATTTTACCTGACCCAAAGAACAGATCTCCTAATAAACCCAGTAAATTTTTACACACCAAAACTAAAAGAATAATTTCAGGAGCAGAAACAATTTTAATTGATGGACGGGCATCTTGCTTTTAAGGTGGTTGCAGTTATCACTCATTCTTGGCACTAAGTAATTAATTCTTTAAAAGTGAATACATTTATGCATCGATTATATCATTATCCTTTATCTCCATTTTCACGAAAAGTCCGATTAGTACTTGCGGAAAAAAAAATTGAAGTTGAATTAATTGAAGAACGATATTGGGATCCAAGTCCTGAGTTTTTAAGGTTAAATCCAGCTGGTCGTGTACCAGTTTTGCGGATTAATAATCATACGTTTTGTGAAAGTAATTCAATATGTGAATATTTAGAGGAAAAATATCCTGATTATCCACTTATGCCAAATAACATTGAAGAACGAGCTGAAGTTAGAAGAATAGTAAACTGGTTTGATGATTCATTTTATAAAGAGGTTACGCTTAACTTATTAGGCGAACGCATCATGAAAAAGGTTAAAGGTATAGGATATCCTGATAGTCAAAATGTAAAAAAAGGTTCGAAAAGAATTAAATTTCATCTAGATTATATGGCTGCTTTGTTAGATAACCGTAGATGGCTTGCTGGAAATAGTATGAGTATGGCTGATTTTTCAGCAGCAGCGCAAATATCATGTATAGATTATATTTCTGATGTAGATTGGAATAGATCTACAACAGTTAAAGACTGGTATGCAAAAATAAAATGTAGACCTGCGTTTAGAAGTTTATTAGTTGATCAAATTTCTGGTTTTCCTCAACCACAGCATTACTCGGACCTTGATTTTTGAATGACATTTTAAAAAAATCATTATTGGAGCAATCACAAGAGATTGGATTCTCTATGATGCGTATATGTAGTCCTTCAGACATTCCAAATGCAGCATCTAAATTAAATAGTTTTATAGAAAAAAATCATCATGGTAGTATGAGTTGGATGGCTGAACGAATTGAATGGAGGGGTAACCCTGCGGCTCTTTGGCCAGAAGCAAAATCTATTATAATGTTAGCTGATAACTACTCTCCTGAACATGATCCAATGGAAATATTGAATTATTCTGATCATGGGGCCATATCCGTATATGCTCAAAACCAAGATTACCATGAGCTAGTGAAAAAAAAACTTAAACGATTAGGCAGATGGTTAATTAAACAAGAAAATGATGCTCAAATTAAAGTTTTTGTTGATACAGCTCCAGTTATGGAAAAACCCTTAGGAGCTGCGGCTGGTTTGGGGTGGCAAGGAAAGCATACCAATTTAGTATCGCGTGATCTTGGAAGTTGGTTCTTTTTAGGGGCAATCTTTACCACTTTAGACTTACCAAAAGATACAGCTGAGAATGATCATTGTGGAACTTGTACAGCGTGTTTGGATATATGCCCTACTTCTGCATTTCCATCACCATATGAATTAGATGCTAGAAAATGTATATCTTACTTAACAATTGAGCATTCTGGTCCAGTTGATTTAAGCCTTAGAGAAAAGTTAGGAAATCGTATTTATGGCTGTGATGATTGCCTTGCAGTTTGTCCGTGGAATAAGTTTGCACAAGAAGCAAATGAAATTGGATACCACGCCCGAACAGAGCTGAAAGCGCCAAAGTTAGAAAAGTTAGTTGATTTAGACGATAAAAATTTTCGCTTATTATTTTCGAAAAGTCCAATTAAAAGAATAGGTAGGGATCGTTTTGTTCGAAATGTATTATACGCAATTGGCAATTCTGGTAACAAGGAATTAATAAATAATGCTAAAAAATTACAGTCTGATTTAAACCCTGTAGTCCAAGATGCAGCTAATTGGGCGGTTTCAAAACTAAAAGGGCATTTGAATGACTAAAGTTTTGTTAAGTATAGGCCACGGCTTCTCAGCATCAGCTTTAAGCATAAAGCTGATCCAAGCAGGGTGGATAGTATATGGGACGACTCGCACAAAAGAAAAAGCCGTGGTATTAGAAAAATTAGGTGTAAATGCAATTATATGGCCGGGTAATGATTTAACACCATATTTCAAAAAAGCCACACACGTACTTACGTCTGTGGCACCTAATTCCACAGGCGACCCTGTACTCAATCAATATAGTAATATTTTCTTGAACAGTACATTTGAGTGGATTGGCTATCTTTCAACTACTGGAGTTTATGGAAATCATAATGGTGGTTGGGTAGATGAAGAAACAACACTCGCTCCAAGCACACAAAGGGGAAAGTTTCGTGAAATGGCTGAGAATTCTTGGACCAAATTAGATATGAATCTACATATATTTCGGTTAGCTGGTATATATGGTCCAGGACGAGGCCCCTTTTCCAAAGTTCGCAATGGCACTGCTCGGCGTATTATTAAAAAAGGGCAACTATTTAGTAGAATACATGTAGACGATATTGCGCAAACATTACTAGCTTCAATAAAATCACCAAGAAAAGGAGCTATCTATAATGTGTGTGATGATAACCCAGCACCACCAGAAGATGTAATAGCTTATGCTGCAGAACTATTAGGTATGCCAGTTCCAGAGGCTATTGATTTTGATAAAGCAGATATGTCGCCAATGGCGAAAAGTTTTTACGCCGAAAATAAAAAAGTAAGTAACGAACTTATAAAAAAGGAATTAGGTATTAAATTAAAATTCCCTGATTATAAAACAGGTCTTAGGTCTCTTTTATTATAAATTTAGATAAACAATACTTGAGTTCCAACCTTTGTTAGATCAAAAAGTTCGGCAATCTGAGCATTATATAATCCAATACAACCATTTGAAGATCGTCGGCCTATTTTACGGTTATCGTGTGTCCCGTGTATCCTGTAATATGTCCATGATAAATACAAAGCATGTGATCCTAATGGATTGCCTGGACCAGGGCCAATATAGGATGGCCAATCTGGATTGCTTTTTAACATAGACGGTGTGGGCCGCCAATCAGGACCAATTCTTTTCCTTGTAATTGATGTTCTGCCGAGGCGAGTAAGATCGTCTGATGATGGAACAGCCACTGGATAAAGTTTATATACATCTTGTTTCTCAGACCAAAAGTGTAAAGCTCGACTTTGTGTATCAACTAAAATTACACCATTTTTTGTATTAGAAAAATAATCTTTCCAATTACTTCGCCCACGAAAAGCTGACGCGTTACGTCTAACAGAGTTTGCTTCACCAGAAATACGTGTCTCTTCAGCTTGACGTGTGTCAAAACCCAATTCTGGGTTATTTAAATCTGGGTTCCAGCCCTCTTGAGCAAATGACTTTGAACCAACAGCTAATGTACTTGCAGCTGCTGTAGTAAAAAAGCGGCGCGTAAAGGATTTCGACATTATATTATTTCCTGTGTATCGAGGCATTTTCTATTTATTTTATAAGTAGATGATTATTTTGACCAAATCAAATTTAAATTACTAGTATATAATATAGATTATAGATAATGGTGTAAGAAAAATTAATTGCTAATAATTAGTTTAAATAAAGCGGGAGAGATCATATGTGGAAAGTATTGACGACCACTATACTATTAATTGTATTAACTGCATGTGAAACTCCTTCTGTTAAAAATCGACCTGGTGATGGAACGGTTATAATTCAAATGAGTCGAATTGGTATTGATAAAGTTCAATTTAGACATTTAGACTCAGTAAATGCTGTGCGGCAAGCTCGTGGATTATCTACATTGTCTTTGAATGCATCTTTAATTCGTGCAGCAAAATCCCACGCTTCTGATATGTCGGCGCAGAATAGGCCATGGCACTTTGGATCAGATGGTTCATCTCCCTTAGATCGATTGCTTAGCTCTGGTTATTCTGGAAAATTTATTGGTGAAAATGTATCTGAAACATTTGAAGATGATTTCAACACATTAGATGTATGGATGACTATTCCATTGTCTGCATCAATCATCTTAGATCCAAATGCTACTCAAATGGGTATAGCATGGCACCAAGATGCAAATGGTAAAATTTGGTGGGTCCAACTAATTGCAAGTTAATTCTTATGGTTTAATTAAAATAGGAGTACCAGTCTTAACCATTGAATAAATTGTTCGGATATTTTTATCAGATACTGAAATACATCCAGCTGTCCAATCTTTTTTTCCGTATTCACCTTTATATCGTGGCCCACCATGGATGAAAATATCTCCGCCTGGATCAACACCTAGTTTTTTTGCATTCCTAGTATCATTTGCATTTGGATAGCTTATTCCCATACTTAAAAAATATTTACTATTATAATTTTTTCGATCAATGAAATATAAACCTTCAGGTGTACGTCCATCGCCTTGTTTTATTTTATGGTTTTGAGGAGCAAATCCCAAACCAATTTTAAATTTTCGTATAATCTTTTTATTATTCAATAAAAATATTTTCCTTTGTGATTTATCTACCACCACTTTTGTTATTTCTGGCCCTGTATAATTTTCTATATTTTTAGAAACAGGTGAAGCACTCCCACATCCCAATAGAATAGTAGCTAATAATAGAAAAATACCCAGTAACTTCACGTTATTGCCCTTTGACATCTTCAGCCATTTGTCTTGCGGACTTTTTTGACCTTTGAGTTTCACTTTTTAATTGCCCACAAGCTGCCATAATGTCTTCACCTCGGGGTCTGCGAATAGGACTTGCATAACCAGCTTTATTAACTATGTCGCCAAATGCCTCAATACGTTTCCAGTCAGAACGTTCATACCCAGAACCAGGCCATGGATTAAATGGAATCAAGTTTATTTTTGCAGGTATCCCTGAAATTAGATCCACAAGCCGTCTTGCATCGGCATCTGAGTCATTCACATTCTTTAACATAACATATTCAAAAGTAATTCTTTCTGAATTGGATAGTTTTGGATAATTTCTGCATGCCTCTAATAATTCAGTTATTTTATGCTTCCTATTAATGGGAACAAGTATATCTCTAACTTCATCGGTTGTGGCGTGAAAAGAAATTGCTAACATACATCCAATTTCTTCACCTGCCCTAAAAATTTCAGGAACAACACCAGATGTAGATAGTGTAATTCTGCGTCGTGATAATGCGATGCCTTCGTTATCCATTGCTATTAACATAGCATCACGGACATTGTCTGTATTATATAGTGGTTCACCCATCCCCATTAAGACTATATTTGAAACATTACGTTTTTCACCGGCAGCTTTGTCCCATTCCTCTAAATCATCTCGGGCGATTAAAATTTGTCCAACAATTTCTGCAGGTGTTAAATTCCTAACTAATTTTTGTGTGCCGGTATGACAAAATGTGCACGTGAGTGTACAGCCAATTTGACTTGATATACACAATGTCCCCCGATCTTTTTCTGGAATATAAACAGCTTCAACTTCATGACCACCAGTAACACGCAGTAAATACTTCCGTGTTCCATCCTTAGAAATTTGACGTGTAACAATTTCAGGTCTGGTAATTGAAAAATTTTGAATTAATAGATTCTGAAACTCTTTAGAAAGGTTAGTCATATCACTAAAGGATTTAATACCTTTTACGTAGATCCATTGCCAAATTTGAGCTGTTCGCATTTTTATTTGCTTTGTTGGTATTCCAATTTCAGCTAATGCATTAGCTAATGTGCTCCTTTGAAGCCCAATAATATTTGGCAAAATATTAGCATCTACTTTTCTAGGCATAGTAATCACATCAGGTGTAATTGGTGCTTTATTCGTCATGAATAGGTTCCTTACTTCTTGTGTGGCTTCTAGAATGTTTTTTAGAAGATAAGAAGGGATTAAATATTATACACCGCAACGCTTTTTTGCGTCTTTCAATGCTGCAGTAAAGCCACGTAATGAGAAAGTATCTTTTGTTTTGGTTCCCCGCGTACTTTCTGCTTTGATAATTGCAGTTGATCCACGTGTCATTGATACTCTTATTTTTGTATCAATATCTGAATTTGCAGGCCAAGCAAAGCCGCCTTCTGGTATTAAATCATACTTTGCTGATCCAATTTGTAATTCTACCATTTGATTTGGTTTAAACGGATAACCACCACCAAACGAGACTTCCCCTAATATATTTTTTTCAGGTAAGTATGTAATAAATAATACTATATCACCTCTGGTCACATTCATTGCAGGTTTGCCACCTCGTGTGTTCTCAACCTTCATAGCTGTAGATGCTAACCAACATAGTTTCGGGTCATTTGATGAATAAACACCCCAATCCTGATACATTGCAATCGGCTTTTGTTGGGCAAATGCTATTGATCCAAAAATTATTGATATTGATACCGATAATACAAATATGAATTTTTTCATGGATCTTTTTGACCTTTCAAACACTATTTTGCAAAAACTTAAATAAATTTTTGCATATCATTTCTGATGTTATAACAAAAATAACCCTCGATTCCAGCCCTCAATCTAGACTAAGCTGATTTTAGTATAAATAATTTATCAAGGGTTAAAATGTCAGAAGTTTTAGTTGAAGTTTGGCGTGGTGCCTTCCTAGAATGCCAACATCGTGGCCATGCAGTTGTAGTCAATTCAAATGGAGATATTTTAGAATCTTGGGGGAATCCTTCAAGAGAAATTTTACCGCGATCTGCTTGTAAAATTTTACAAGCTTTGCCTTTGGTTGAAAGTGGTGCTGCAGATTCTTTTGGTTTAACACCGGCGCATTTAGCTCTATCTTGTGCATCCCATCAGGGTGATCCACTTCACACAAAAGCAGTTTCCAAATGGTTATCAGTGCTTGATTTAACTGAAAAAGATTTGCGATGTGGTGCGCATTGGCCCTTAGGGAAAAATACAACAAACGAACTAATACGTTTGAATGAAGTACCATGCCAAATTCACAATAATTGTTCTGGAAAACATTCTGGCTTTTTAACATTAAATAAATTTCTAAAGAGTGATGCTGAATATATTGATATAAATCACCCAGTACAAAAAAATATTTTATCTGTATTTGAGGAAATGACAGGTGAGAGTTCATCAGGTTATGGCATTGATGGATGTTCTGCGCCAAATCATGCCACCAGCTTAAAAGGATTGGCAACAGCCATGGCGCGTATGGGTGTGGGTGTTCGGGGTCCCGCATCATTAAGACTTGTTGAAGCAATGGCAAAATATCCACTCTTAGTAGCTGGTGAGGGACGAGCTTGTTCTGAACTTATGAGTGCGGTTGGTGGTCGTATTGTATTAAAAACTGGTGCTGAAGGTGTATACACTGCGATTTTACCAGAGCAAGGGTTAGGAATAGCATTAAAAATTGATGATGGTGCAACGCGAGGTTCTGAATGTGCCATCGCTGCGCTTTTGGTTCGTCTAGGTTTAGCTGATGAAAAGCACCCAATGATACGAAAGCGAATGTTTTCAATTTTAAAAAATGCAACTGGTTTAGAAGTTGGCAATATTCGTCCAGCTGAATGTTTAATGTAAGCATTCATTTAAAATTAAGCTTTTTATCCTTCAGCAGGTGCTTGAAGAACACTCTACAAAGGGTTAATGAGGCAATATGAATCAAATTATTAACATAGATGACAAAAAAAGATTGCCATGGCGTTTTCACGGCAGCTTTTTGTCTTTGTTAGGCAATATTTAATCGCTGTTCTATTAATAACTTATGTAAAAATATTCTAGCGGAGGAGACATTTTATGTCCGTACCTAAAACACTATATGATAAAATCTGGGATGCCCATGTGGCACATGAAGCTGATGATGGCACATGTCTCTTATATATTGATCGCCATTTAGTTCACGAAGTAACATCCCCACAAGCATTTGAGGGATTGCGAATAGCTGGAAGAAACGTTCGAGCTCCAAATAAAACGATAGCTGTGCCTGATCATAATGTTCCTACAACTGAAGATCGAGTTAAGGGCATAGACAATGAAGAAAGTCGGATTCAGGTAGATGCACTAGATGCAAATGCAAAAGAGTTTGGTATACATTATTATCCTGTTTCTGATGTCCGCCAGGGAATAGTTCACATAGTTGGCCCTGAACAGGGATGGACTTTACCTGGCATGACTGTTGTTTGTGGAGATAGCCATACAGCAACACATGGTGCATTTGGATCACTTGCTCATGGTATTGGAACTTCAGAAGTAGAGCATGTTCTGGCAACACAAACTTTGATTCAAAAGAAATCAAAAAATATGAAAGTAGAAATAACTGGAACTTTACGCCCAGGTGTAACTGCTAAAGATATAACAATGAATGTCATTGGAAAAACCGGGACAGCCGGTGGAACCGGGTATGTAATAGAATATTGTGGCCAAGCTATAGAAGATCTTTCAATGGAAGGCCGTATGACTGTTTGCAATATGGCTATTGAGGGTGGTGCAAGAGCAGGATTAATCGCACCCGATCAAAAAACGTTTGATTATTGTTATGGTCGACCCAATGCACCAAAAGGTTCTGATTGGGACTTAGCGTTGTCAAATTGGAAAGAGTTATACACTGATGAGAATGCACATTTTGATTTAAAAATTACCATAAAAGGTGAAGACATAGCTCCTTCAGTAACCTGGGGCACTTCACCAGAAGATGTTTTGCCAATTGATGCAGTTGTTCCTTCACCTGATGACTTTAAAGGTGGTAAAGTTGAAGCCGTAAAACGTGCATTGGATTACATGGGCTTAAAGCCAGGGCAAAAATTGTCAGATGTAGAAATAGATACAGTTTTCATAGGTTCATGCACTAATGGTCGTATTGAAGACTTGCGAGCTGCAGCTGAGGTTTTAAAAGGGCATAAAATTAAAGATGGAATGAGAGCAATGGTTGTACCTGGTTCAGGTTTAGTTAGAGCTCAAGCAGAAGAAGAAGGCTTAGCGCAAATTTTTATTGATGCTGGCTTTGAGTGGCGCATGGCTGGATGTTCTATGTGTCTGGCAATGAATCCAGACCAATTAGCTCCAGAAGAACGATGTGCAGCAACATCAAATCGAAACTTTGAGGGTCGCCAAGGGCGAGGTGGGCGAACACACCTACTCTCCCCAGCAATGGCAGCTGCTGCAGCGGTAACAGGAAAGTTAACAGACATAAGAACTTTTGTAGGAGCTGTGTAATGGAAAAATTTTTAAATGTTTCAGGTGTAGCGGCACCAATGCCATTAGTTAATATCGATACAGATATGATTATTCCAAAACAATTCTTAAAAACAATCAAAAGGTCTGGTCTTGGTGTAAACTTATTTGATGAAATGCGGTACAATCAAGATGGTAGCGAAATTTCAGATTTTGTTTTAAATCAGGCTGCATATCGCAAAGCAGAAATAATTATTGCTGGTGAAAATTTTGGGTGTGGATCTTCTCGAGAACATGCTCCGTGGGCATTAAAAGACTTTGGAATATCAGTAGTTATTTCAGAGAGCTTTGCTGATATTTTTTACAGCAATTGTTTCAAAAATGGCATATTGCCAATTAAACTTTCTAAAGAATGTATTGATATATTAATGGATGATGCATCAAAAGGTGAGAATGCTAGAATTTCAGTAGACTTAGAAGGGCAAACTGTATCAGCAACAGATGGAACAATATTCAAATTTGAAGTTGATGCATTTAAAAAGCATTGTTTGTTAAATGGCCTAGATGATATTGGATTGACATACCAAAAAATTGAATCAATTGATAAATTTGAAGAAGCTCAAGCTAAAATTACCCCATGGCTTTAAGGGGGTAGCTAACAAAATATTATGAAGTTTAATTAATACTTTTTGATATTTATTGCAGTTAATATTTTAAGGAATGAAATTATGAAAAACCCATCGTTATTAATCTTACCCGGTGATGGTATTGGACAAGAAGTTATGGCTGAGGTTCGCAAGGTTATTGAATGGTTTGGTGAAAATCGCGATTTAAGATTCGATGTGTCTGAAGATTTGGTTGGTGGTGCAGCATATGATGTTCATGGTACTCCTTTGCATGATGATACAATGGCTAAAGCTCAGGATGCTGATGCTGTTTTATTAGGTGCGGTTGGTGGGCCAAAATACGATAACTTAGATTTTTCTGTAAAACCAGAACGAGGGCTTTTGCGTTTACGTAAAGAGATGGATCTATTTTCAAATCTTCGTCCAGCACAATGTTTTGATGCTTTAGCGGATTTTTCATCATTAAAGAAAGAATTAGTATCTGGTTTAGATATAATGATTGTGCGTGAATTAACTTCAGGATCATATTTTGGTGAACCACGTGGAATTTTTATAGAAGATAATCAACGCGTTGGGATTAATACCCAAAGATATACAGAAAGTGAAATTGATCGAGTTGCGCGTAGTGCATTCGAGTTAGCTAGGCGCCGCAATAATAAAGTGTGTTCTATGGAAAAAGCTAATGTAATGGAAAGTGGAATTCTATGGCGTGATGTTGTGACAGAAGTGCATGCTGCTGATTATTCAGACGTAGAGCTTACGCATATGTATGCTGATGCAGGTGCTATGCAGTTAGTACGTGCTCCAAAACAATTTGATGTAATTCTAACAGATAATTTATTTGGCGATCTTTTATCAGATACAGCAGCTATGCTAACAGGCTCATTAGGTATGTTACCATCTGCATCACTTGGGTCGCTTATGGAAAACGGGCGTCCAAAAGCTTTATATGAACCAGTCCATGGTTCAGCACCTGATATAGCTGGTCAAAATAAAGCAAATCCAAGTGCTTGCGTATTAAGTTTTGCAATGGCATTACGATATTCTTTTGATGAAGGATCGGAGGCAGATCGACTTGAAAAGGCTGTAGAGACGATCTTAGCTAAAGGTATTAGAACAGGTGATTTAATGCAGGCTGATGGTGACATAGCTGTTAGCTGTAGTGAAATGGGTGATGCTATAATATCTGAGCTTAATGCTTCAATTTAAACTTATAAATTAAATAGGCTATATATTTTATATCCTATTTAATTTTTACAAATATAGCGGAATGGCCGCTCTGTCTAACTTTAAGACAGTCCAAATTTAATTTTTAGGAGACCTAAAATGGGTTACCGTATAGTTATTGTGGGTGCTACAGGAAATGTAGGACGCGAAATGTTAAATATCCTTGATGAACGACAGTTTCCAATTGATGCTATCGAAGTCCTCGCAAGTAGAAGATCTTTAGGCACGGAATGTATGATTGGCGATAAAACAATGAAAACAAAAGATTTGGATACTTTTGATTTCAATGGCTGGGACATTGCATTATTTGCTATTGGATCTGATGCTACCAAAAAATATGCGCCAATAGCTGCTGCTGCTGGTTGTGTAGTAATTGATAATAGTTCACTCTACAGACATGATCCTAAAGTTCCATTAATTGTTCCAGAATGTAACCCTGATGCAATTGAAGGCTATTCTCAAAAAAATATAATTGCGAATCCTAACTGTTCAACTGCTCAAATGGTTGTGGCGCTGAAGCCTCTACATGACCGTGCTACAATTAAGCGTGTTGTTGTATCAACTTATCAATCTGTTTCAGGTACAGGTAAAGAAGCAATAGATGAACTATGGAATCAAACAAAAGGCAAATATGTACCAGGTCAAGAAGTTGAAGCAAAAGTTTATACCAAAGATATTGCTTTTAATGTTATACCACATATCGATGTTTTTATGGATGATGGATCCACAAAAGAAGAATGGAAAATGGTTGCTGAAACAAAAAAAATTATCGATCCAAAAATAAAAGTAACTGCTACATGTGTAAGAGTTCCAGTATTTGTTGGTCACTCTGAAGCAATCAATATTGAATTTGAAGATTTTATTGATGAAGATGAAGTACGAGATATTCTACGTGAATCACCAGGAATTCTTGTTGTAGATAAACGTGAAGATGGTGGATATATTACTCCAGTTGAATGTGTGGGTGACTATGCAACCTATATCAGTAGAATTCGACAAGACAGTACTGTTGAAAATGGTATAAATTTATGGTGCGTATCTGATAATCTTAGAAAAGGCGCTGCGTTGAATGCAATTCAAATAGCTGAGCTTTTAGGGCGTCGTATATTGAAAAAAGGCTAAATTTTATTAATAATTCAAAAAGGCATTAAAGTATTTTAGTGCCTTTTTATTTAAAAAAATTTATATAAATTATATTGGAATAAAACCATTTGTTGACTGATCAAATTGTTCAAGTGTTCCGTCACTTATATCTAAAATAACTGCATGTAAGGCTAGCTCTTCAGCGTTTACACGTTCTGAAACGAATGGGAATGTCATTAAATTTTCTATCGAAGTTAAAATTCCTTCATGCTCAAGTCGTTTAACCTGCTCTTCGTCTGTTCCACCTTCATTTGCAACTTTTTCATATGTTGGGCGTAAAATATCCATCCAGCGTCCAACGAAACTGGTTGCCTTTTCCAATTCAGGGGCTTTCCCAGAGCACATATCATGGCATCCTTGAATGCCTCCACAAAGTGAATGCCCCATAACAATTAAGTTAGTAACGCCTAGAGCAGTTACGGCGTATTCTACGGCTGCGGATGTTCCATGATAGTCTTCATTCGGCGCGTATGGGGGAACTAAGTTTGCAATATTTCTATGAATAAAAAAATCCCCGGTATCTGCTCCAAAAATTGTAGTAGCGTGTACGCGACTATCACAACATGAAATAATCATGGTTCTTGGATGCTGGCCACCTTCTGCTAGGCGCGCATACCAAGCTTTGTTCTCTTGGAAACTTGTTGCTCGCCAACCATGATATCGACTAATAAGACTACTTGGCAGGGATGTGGCAGGGTTGGTCATTTTAGATCCTTTTACAAAACACAAATAATATAGGCAGAACTATGATTGATTTATAGCTTTTGTGGTGAATGTGTCTATTCTAAACTTATAATTTTTTTCATAAAACTATTCAAAATCAAATATCAGATAGCATTGCTTTGGGAAAAAAATCGGTTATTTTCTATCTAAATAGGAGTTTTATAATGATACCTGAATTTGCAAAAAAATCTGATACAGCTATTCCAATCCATATCGTGGAAACTGATAAACTTATGTCAATTAGCGCTAAATTAAATATTGAAGATTGGGTGAAAGCAAATCAATTTGACGCGTCTTTAGGGCAAGTTTTAATCATACCAGATAATAATGGATCAATCGCATCTGTTTTAGTTGGGTGGGGAACAAAATCAAAACGTTCAAGGGGAAGGTTTCATATGGGAGCTATTGCCTTAAAATTACCAAAAGGCACATATGAAATTTTGTCAGGCTTATCTGGAAAAGATTTAGAGAATGCCCATCTTGCTTGGATATTATCAACATATTGTTTTGATAGATATAAGAAAAAATCCGTACTATCTGCGAAATTAAAAGCATCAAAAGAAATTAACACTACGCGAATTTTAATTGAAGCTGAGGGTGATTTTATTACTCGTGATTTGGTAAATACACCCACCAATGATATGGGCCCTGATGCATTAGAAAAAGCTTTCTGTAATCTTGCATTAAAACATAATGCATATACTCAAGTGATCAAAGGTGACGATTTATTGAAGCAAAACTTTCCAATGATTCATGCTGTTGGTCGGGCGTCTGATCAAGAGCCTCGCTTATTAGACATGAAATGGGGAGATAAAAATAATCCTAAAGTTACGTTGGTTGGAAAAGGGGTTTGTTTTGATACAGGTGGATTGAATATAAAACCAACAAGCTCGATGGGATTGATGAAAAAAGATATGGGCGGTGCTGCAACTGTTTTAGGCTTAGCTCATATGATAATGTCTTTAAATTTAAATGTTAATTTAAGGGTTATTATTCCTGCTGTTGAAAATTCTATTTCTTCAAATTCCTTTCGGCCACAAGATATATTAATTAGTCGCAAAGGAATGAGCGTAGAAATTAACCATACAGATGCTGAGGGGAGATTGGTTTTAGCAGATGCCCTTTGTTTAGCTGATGAAGATTATCCAGATCTCTTGATTTGTAATGCTACTTTAACAGGTGCTGCTCGGGTTGCACTGGGTCCAGATATGCCTCCTTTTTTTACAGATGACGAAGAGTTAGCTATTCAAATTCAAAAAGCCTCTTTAGAAAAAAATGATCCACTCTGGAGATTGCCATTTTGGAATCCATACGAAGACTTAATTGAACCTGATGTGGCAGATTTAGACAATGCGCCTAAGGGTGGTTTCGCGGGCGCAATAACTGCAGCACTATTCTTGCGCCGGTTCGTAGACAAATCAAAATACTTCGTACATTTTGATTTATTTGCTTGGTCCCAGATCTCTAAGCCTAGCCAATCAAAAGGTGGTGCATGTCAATCTGCTAGAGCAATGCTTTCAGTTATTGAGAAAAGATATGAATAATATTTTACAAGTTTGCAAACCGGTTTGTAATATATTGGACAAACCAAATGGAAATTTAGAAAGACAAATGCTTTTTGGTGATGGCTTTGAATGTGGTTCAAATACTGGTGAGTGGGTTAAGGGTAAAAGATTAAGTGATGGATATAAGGGTTATGTAAAAAAGGACAACTTAAAAAATTGGGAAAAATCAACAAACAAAATATGTAGTTTTGGTGCCCAAATTTATAAAGAACCGAACATAAAAACTGTTCCATTAATGAACATACCATTTCAATCTGAAATAACTGTAGTAAATGACTATGACGATTTTTTTATATTAAATAATGATAGTTATATTCATAAAATGCATACTCAGCCAATTAGTATTATTAAAAAAGATTATATTGAAACTGCTAAAAAATATTTAGGAGTGCCCTATCTCTGGGGAGGTAATTCACAATATGGGGTCGATTGCTCTGGTTTGGTTTCTCTAGCGTTAAGGAATGCTGGGTATACTACACCTGGTGATAGTTTTGATCAGGAAAAAGAACTAGGTAATAAGATTCCAAAAAATGATCACCTAAAACGGGGTGATTTAATCTTTTGGGAAGGTCATGTTGGACTAATGGTGGATGAAGAAAACCTTCTCCACGCAAATGGACATCATATGAAAGTAGTATTGGAGCCACTATTCCAAGTTAAAAAAAGAATAAAAGATAATAATGGTGGGTTAGTATCGTCTGTAAATAGATTGATAATTTAAAAGTTAAATTATTTAACTAACTTTATTAACTTACGTTCCAAAACTTGGAGTACTGCTTTTAAATCAGACCCTCTTTTTAAAATATGCCCATCCATTCCTACTACACTATATATACCTTGCTTTCCCTTTAATTTAGGCCGCTTTTCAATTGTATAAATTGGATGTTCTGCCGCTCTTCTAAAAATTGAGAATATAGCAACTTCTTTTAGTGAAGATATTCCATAATCGCGCCATTCTCCTGCAGCAACCATTCTGCCATATAGAGAAATTATTGGTCCTAACTCTGTTCTATGAAAATGGATGCCACTGTTATAACTATCATTGACATCTTTATTTAATGATACAAACTTATTCATGTAATTATTTTGCGATAATAATGAATTTTATGCAAGTGCTGGAGATATAAATGCGCGATTTTCACTTACCTGGACGATCCCCTGTTTATGGATCCAATGGCATGGCTTCTACCTCAAACCCATTGTCTTCTAAAGTTGCTATCCAAATATTAGAGGCTGGAGGTAATGCTGTAGATGCAGCTATAGGGGCTGCATTGCTTCAGGGATTATTAGAGCCTCAAATGGCTGGTATTGGTGGTGATTGTTTTATTCTACTTAGTCCTGCAGGGTCTGAAGAAATAATTGCATTAAATGGATCGGGCCGGGCCCCAGAAAAACTCTGTGCAAAACAAATTAGGGATGCAGGACATTCAGTTATGCCTATTAGAGGTGTTGAGTCCATTACAATGCCTGGCGCAATTGATGCATTTTGTACATTGAGTTCTGATTATGGAAAGCTAGGTCTAAAGGCATCTTTAGCTCCAGCAATTCATTATATGAAAACTGGTGTTCCAATAGCTCCAAGAACATCTTTTGATTGGATTTTAGCAGAATCTGAACTTAAGGGAGCTGCACGAGATTTTTATTTGATTAAAGGTAAAGCTCCACAAGCCGGGCAAATATTTCAAGCACCTATGCAAGCTAAAGTTTTAGAAAAAATTGCTGATAAAGGAAGAGATGGTTTTTACAAAGGTGAAGTAGCAGAAGACATGGTGTCGTCTTTAAATGCAATTGGCGGCAGCCATTCATTAGAAGATTTTGCAAATGTGAGATGCAATTATACAACTCCAATATCTGGTAAATATGGAAGTATAGAAATGTTTGAACATCCACCAAATGGACAGGGTGCGACGGCAATATGCATTAATAATATTCTTTCACATTTTGACATATCATCAATGGATGCCTTTGGAGTTCAGCGCACACATATAGAGGCTGAGGCAACAAAATTAGCATATGATGCAAGAAATAGATTTATAGCAGATAAAAGTAGTCGCATTGACCACATGCTATCAATGGAAACAGCAAAAAATTTAGCATCATTAATAGATACTAAATCTGTCCTAGTTAATACAAAGTCTATTACAGAATCTGTTCATAAAGAAACTATTTGCTTAACTATTGTTGACAAAGATTTGATGTCTGTTTCTTTAATTTATTCAGTTTTTCATTCTTTTGGGTCTGGTTTTGCATCATCAAAGTTTGGTATTAACTTTCAAAATAGAGGTGCAGGGTTTACTTTGGAGGAAAATCATCCAAATGAAGCTGGTGCAAAAAAGCGCCCGATGCATACAATTATTCCTGGAATACTTAAGAAAAATAAAAAAATTATTATGCCATTCTGCGTCATGGGTGGTGCATATCAGGCCACTGGACATAGTAGGTTTGTCTCTAATATTGTTGATTTTAAATTGGATCCACAATCCAGTATTGATTCACCACGAAGTTTTGCTGATGGTGATTTTTTAAAAATTGAGCGTGGATATAAGAATAATGTATGCCAAGGTTTAACGGATTTAGGTCATAATCTAATAGTTCCTGATACCCCAATTGGAGGTGCGCAGGCTGTATATATAGATTACAAAAATGGTACTTTAGTGGGAGCTAGTGATGCTCGCAAAGATGGCGCGTCACTGGGTTATTAGTTCATTTGAGAAACTACGTTATATTTTCCATTGGTCATTTCACCAAATATTTCAGCAACCTCAGGATGCTCAATTGGTTCACCGGTTTCATCTATTAGTAAGTTTTGCTCTGAAACATAAGCAACGTAGTATGACTCATCATTCTCAGCTAAGAGATGATAAAATGGTTGATCTTTAATAGGCCTATGTTTTTCTGGGATGCTCTCCCACCATTCGTCAGTATTTGAAAAAGTTGGGTCAATATCAAATATTACACCACGAAAAGGATGTTTTCGATGCCTGACCACTTGGCCAATTGAAAATTTTGCAATTACTTCTAACATAAAAACCCATTTAATCTTTTTAAGAGTAACTACTCTTAGATTGACAAACTGTCCACACTACGTTTTGTGATTGTATGGAACTGATTTTAACTGTTTTTCAAATTGTTGCACCTGTATTTATACTTGCTGCAATTGGATTCGTTTGGGTTAAGGTTGGCTGGAGTTATGAAATTGAATTTGTCACACGATTGGCAATGACACTATCTGTTCCAGCCTTAATATTTGTAGCTTTAATGAAAGCAAATATAACAGCAGATACACTATCAAATTTATTTTTATCAAGTTTAATAGCTTATATTGTCTTAGCATTCATATTTTGGATTATTGGGAAAATGTTTAAGCTAAATATGGCTACATATTGGGCCCCATTAATATTTGGTAATACAGGAAATTTAGGATTACCACTGGCAATGTTTGCTTTTGGAGAGGTTGGATTAAGTTATGCTGTTGTTGTTTTTGCAGTAATGGCAGTAGGATCTTTTTCAATCGGGGTTTGGATGGTGTCTGGTGGTGGTAGTATAAGTAAAGTATTTAAAGAACCGATGGTTTGGGCAACTTTACTTGGTGCTTTATTTTTAATTCAAGGATGGCAGACACCAAAATGGGCCACAAATACATTAGAGTTAATGGGACAAATGGCAATTCCATTAATGTTAATTACTCTTGGTGTAGCATTGGCTCGACTAAAGATAAAAACGATATCACGTGCTTTAATTTTATCTATATTAAAGTTAACTGTCAGTGTTGGAGTTGCTTGGACAATAGGACTTTATTTTGAATTAAACGATATTGCTTTTGCGGTACTTGTTATGCAAATTGCTACACCCGTTGCAGTAACTTCTTATTTATTGGCTCAAAAATATGGAGCCGATGCAAATGAGGTCGCTGGTTTGGTTATTGCATCAACAGTTTTATCAGTTTTTGCCTTGCCAGTATTGTTGGGCGTACTGCTTTAGGTCATTAAATTAGCAACCAAAAAGATAAAATAGGATATTTAATATGAAGAAGATTAGTTTAATGATTATTTTGGCAAGTATATTTTTAAGTGCTTGTTCAGGATTAAGAACTGATCCACCTAATAATTTAAATAACGCTTGTTCAATTAAAAAAGAAAGAAAGTCTTGGTATAAATCAATGGTTCGGGCTGAGCGTCGCTGGGGTGTACCTGTGCCCGTAATGATGGCATCAATTTACCAAGAAAGTAAATTCACGGGCACCGCTAAAACACCATATCAATGGAAATTCAAAATAATTCCAATGGGAAGGCAATCATCGGCATATGGATTTGCACAAGCTTTAGACGGTACTTGGGATGAATATCGCGCTGAAACAGGAAATACATTCTCAAGAAGAAGTAGTTTTAGAAATGCTGCAGATTTTATGGGTTGGTATATGCATAAATCTTATAAACGAAATGGTATCTCTAAAAGTGATGTATATAACCAATACCTTGCATATCATGAAGGGCACGCAGGTTTTAGACGCGGTACATATAAAAGAAAAAAGTGGCTGATGAAAGTAGCTAAATCCGTTCAAAAAAGAGCCGTTTTGTATAGCTCTCAATTAGCTCGGTGTACTTAATTTCGTTTAGAATTTTCCGCTGTTATATTAAATAAATATAATGGGATTTTGATTTTTTCTTTGAATTCACCAAGCAAGATTTTAGTTTTTTGATTGGATTGGTCTGTTATTGTCCAACTTACCAATGCTATTGGATTATTGCTAAAAACCATCTTGATTTTACCTTGGGCTAGCCGTTTTGGATCTTGGACTATAATAAAAGTATTTTTACCATTTATTTTATGTTCAGAAATCATATAACTATTATTTAGATTAACATTTTTTTCTAATAATAAATTTAGTGGTGTGTGCTTTAAAGGAAAAAGGGTTGGGCCATTTTTAGTTTTGTCATCAAATATTGCGACACTACCAGCCCCTGCTATTACTAAAGCATTATTTGGGGCAGCATACTCAAGTCTCATTTTGCCTGGCCGCCTGATATACAATATTCCAGTGTCTATTGAGCCATCAGAATTAATTTGTTCAAAACTAGCTTTGACAGTTGAAAGTCCATTTATGTAACTATTAAGATTATCAAGGGAAACTTTTTCTGCAAAAGATGGTTTTGCAAAGCATAACATAATCAATGAAATTGTTAAAAAGATTTTAATTTTTAATATAATTTTAATAATACTAACGCCTAATCTCAAACTTATTTTGAATTAAAACTAATCTGGTTTCAAACCAATTAATCTTGTTCGGGTAGAAAAATTTCACGCTTTCCAATGTGATTAGCAGCAGACACAATACCATTATCTTCCATTTCCTCAACAATTTTTGCTGCCTTATTATAACCAATAGAGAGCTTTCTTTGTATATATGAAGTTGAACACTTCCTATCATGAGCGACAATAGCAACAGCCTGATCGTATAATGCTGATTCTTTATCTGTGTTTCCACCTAATCCTAAAATTGAATCTAAATTTGATGACTTTTCATCATCATTACCCTTAACAACGCCACTTACATATTCTGGTGGGCCAAATTTTTTCAAGTGGTTAACTATTAATTCTACCTCTTCATCTGATACAAATGGGGCATGTATACGAGTAATTTTCCCACCACCGGCCATATATAACATATCGCCCATTCCTAATAATTGCTCGGCACCCATTTCTCCAAGAATTGTGCGGCTATCAATTTTTGATGTAACTTGAAATGAAATTCGAGTTGGAAAGTTAGCTTTGATTGTACCCGTTATGACATCTACTGATGGGCGTTGAGTTGCCATTATTAGATGAATTCCAGAAGCTCTAGCCATTTGAGCTAATCTTTGGATACATGCTTCAATTTCTTTACCGGCAACCATCATTAGGTCTGCCATTTCATCGACAACAACTACGATAAATGGTAATTTTTCTGGTTTAAATGTTTCAGTTTCAAATATTGGTTCACCTGTATTATCATCAAAACCAGTTTGAACTGTTCGTTCAAAGTTTTCGTTTTTTGCAAGCGCATCGGCAACTCGGCCATTATATCCAGAAATATTTCGAACGCCCATTTTTGACATTTTCCTATAGCGCTCTTCCATTTCTCCCACTACCCATTTTAGTGCCACTACAGCCTTTCTTGGGTCAGTTACAACAGGTGAAAGAAGATGTGGAATTCCATCATAAACAGAAAGTTCTAACATCTTTGGATCAATCATTATCATTCTGCACTCATCAGGTGATAATTTATAAAGCAAAGATAAAAGCATTGTATTAATAGCTACTGATTTACCAGAGCCTGTTGTACCAGCAATTAACAAATGTGGCATTTTTGCTAGATCAGCAACTTCAGGTATTCCGCCAATATTCTTGCCCAATGCCAATGGTAAGCCGTGCTTACCGTCACCATAATCACGAGCAGATAAAATTTCTCTAAGTAAAACTGTTTCTCTATGATCATTTGGGAGCTCAATACCTATAACTGTTCTTCCTGGTACTGTTGATACCCTGGCAGCTAATGCCGACATTGATCTGGCAATATCATCAGCTAAACCAATTACCCTACTAGCCTTCAAGCCAGGCGCTGGTTCTAATTCATACATAGTAACAACTGGCCCAGGTCTAACTGAAATGATTTCGCCTTTTACACCATAATCATCTAGTACATTTTCTAACATCCGTGCATTTTCTTCTAATGCTTCATCAGATAATTGTTGTCTAATAACAGTTTTAGGGCTTTCTAATAAATCTAATGCTGGTTGCTCATAATTTGCCATATTTTCAGCAAATAGTGTTGGCTGTGCTTCTGATTTTGCCTTCTTACTTTGTGGTATTGGTTTATTAGAAGGATGCTCGACAACAGATTTTGGTGTTGATGGACGCATTAAAATTGGTTCTTTTCGTTTTGCTTCTAGTGGCAATTCCATAGAACCCTCAAGAGCATCATCATAAAAGTTCGCATCAGGTGGGGTAGTAGCTGCCGGTTCTGAAACAGGTTCAATTTCAACCATTGGCGCATCTCTATTATTTTTTAGATTCTTTTTATGGACAGCTTCTTGTATTCTTCGTGTAACGCGGTCTGGGCTTGTTGTTATATTTTCTTCAGATTTTTCATTATAGTCTTTGTTTTCTACGTCACTTTTTTCATTGCTACCAAAATTAGGAAAAGATGATAATAAAGATTTTAAACCATTATTTTTTGAAACATCTGAGACTTCAGTTATATCTTCATCCACACTATGATTTTGTATTTCAAAATCATAATTAGAGTGAATTTTTGGTTTTGGATTTTGGGATAAATCTTTTATATTTTTTCTATGGGGATAAATTTTCTTAATAACTTTCCATACTATAATTAAAGTAAATAAAAGTCCTTGAATACTGCGTTTTAAAATTACTTTTATTTCTTTAAGATTAAAGCCTAACGAAAAAAGACCAATACAGATGGAAATTAAACCTAAAGATATAGAAACTGCTTTTACCCAAATGGCCAAATCAATTGGATTAAAGTCTATTATAACTTCAAATATAGCATCGCCAGAAAAGCCGCCTAAATTATAACTATTTGGCCAATTAGCAGGTGGTACATTTGTCGCCATAAAGACTGCAGTAAATGCTAAAAATATTGGTAGAAAAACGCCACGCCTTAATATTAAATGGCTTCCACGATGGAATAATAATCTAAATCCCCATATCAGCAGTGCTAAGCTACAAGCCCAAGATGCCCATCCAATGGCAAACATCAATGTCATAGCATACGAAGCTCCATAAAATCCCATCACATTTTTAACATCACCAGATGTTGAATTTAAAAAATTAGGATCATTCGGTGAATAACTATAAAGTGCTAGAGATGTAATTATAGCGCTAAATATAAAACCTAAACCCAACAATTCGATTAAACGTTTTCGAATTTGAGTTCGAATTTGGGTTTCTAATAGTGGCCCTCGAGGCTGTGTGCTATTTAACATGCTCATAACGTATACAAATTGTCCTTAATTGTCTGCAGTCCATGCTTGGTCTCATTAAATGGCGCAACCATTGCCACACGAATATATCGTTCACCTGGATTTCTATTCATGACGTCTCGGCTTAAATATGAACCAGGCAGTACTCGAATTCCAGCTTGTTTCCATAAATTGAGTGTTGCTTGTTCTCCATTCTCAACTGGCAGCCATAAAAAGAATCCAGCCTGAGGTGAATTATAACCCTTTACGCCCTTAAATATATTATCAGCCAATTGATACTTTTTTTGATAAAGTTTACGGTTTTCTATAACGTGATTTTCATCTGACCAAACTGCTGTTGCTACTTTTTGTAATGGCGTTGGATTGGGCGCTCCAGAATAATTTCGTAATTGTTTCATTTCAAAAATATTCTTTGGACCACTTGCTGCAAAACCTGAACGTAAGCCTGGCAGATTAGATCTTTTGGATAGTGAATGAAAAACCACAAGTTTTTCTGGGTCAGCACCAATATCTTGTGCTACTTGTAATGCGCCTATGGGTGCAGAATCACGATAAATTTCAGAATAACACTCATCTGCAAAAATTTTAAAATCATGTTTTTCTGCCAGTCGCATGAGTTCAGCCCAATAATCATATGTTGCCATAGTTCCTTGTGGGTTAGCTGGGGAACATAAAAATAATATACTAGTCTGATCTAAAACTTCTTTTGGTAGTGAAAAATAATCAGGCATAAAATTGTTTTCAGCATACGCAGGTACAAAAACTGGTTCAGCACCAACTGTAGCTGCACCAACTGCATAAACTTGGTAAAAGGGATTTGGAATTAAGACTTTTGTCGACTTGCCGTTTTTGGTTTCTGGCGACAACGCTATTTGAGCGTTAAATAAACCTTCTCTTGTTCCATTCAATGACAGTATTTGATTTTCTGGATTTAGAGAAACACCATATCTTTTATTTATCCAATTTGAAATTGCACTTAATAATTCAGGTGTACCGTCATTGCTTGGATAATTATTAAAGTCTTGCATACTTTCTATTAAAATATTTTCCACAAATTTTGGAAACGGATGCTTTGGCTCACCTATAGACATATGCAACACGTCCCCACCCGCTGGATAATCATCAAGCAGTGCGCGCAAGCGCGGGAATGCATAAGCTGGCAGGTTTGAAAACCGCTCGGGTAGATCCATTATTGCCTCATTTTTTAGGGTCTAACGCCCTTTTTATATACTATACGTTATTTTAATCTGTAGTCCAAATTAATTATTAGGATATTTCACTCTCAATTTTAGAGGCTATATTCAGTAGATTTATCTCAGAATTTGGTGGCCCCATAATCATAAAACCACATGAAGGTTGAGGCGTGGGTACAGTTATAGCACATAGTCCGAGCATATTAGCTATGCGAGTGTTTCTTAATGCTAATAAATTTGCTCGTTTATAATATTCACTATCGCTCAATAGTTTTAATTTATTGGGAGGTAAAATTGGCGATGTGGGCAATATCACAGCATCAAACTTTTTAGTAAAAGTTAACCAATCTTCCCTAATACTATCAACAATAGACCATGCATCTATATATTCATTATTAGTGAAATCTTTTCCAGCCATAAACCGACTTAAAATTTCTGGGTACATTTTCGCACCATCTTTTTCTAGAGTTTCGCCCCAAACTTTATATGCTTCAGTCGTAAAAATAACTGAAGCTAGAGACAAGAGTTTATCTAATATAGGAAATTTATGTTCAATAATTGTGATATTTTTTTTATTTAATTTTTTGCAAGCATTTTCAAAGGCATTTAGGGGAGAATTTTCTATTCCTTCTTCACTAATGCCCTTTAGCCTCATTAATCGTAAAGATTCTGGGGGATTAATGGGTAAAGATTTTTGATTTTTTAATATAGAATAAATTATCGCTGCATCTTCAACACTTCTACAAAGTGGACCAACTGTATCAAATTTAGGGCATAATGGGACCACACCTTGGAGGGAAATGTCTCCACTGGTTGTTTTTAAGCCAACCAAATCATTCCAAGCAGCGGGTATTCTAACTGACCCCCCAGTATCAGACCCTATTCCGATGGCAGCTAAACCAAAAGCTACCGACCCAGCAGCGCCAGAGGATGAACCACCAGATACTGCATCTAAATTATTTATACAGGGAGTGGTTTCCGTCATAGGGTTTAAGCCTAAACCTGAAAATGCGAGTTCTGACATGTGAGTTTTACCTAAACATATCAATCCAGCTTGAGTTGCATACTTTAGAACAAGCGCGTCTTCAGTAGGTATTCTTCCAGACAGCAAATTAGATCCTGCTTCTGTATTTATATCTTTACTATCAAATAAATCTTTCCATGAGATGGGGACGCCGTCCAATAGGCTTAAGCGGTTATTTTTTCTTGCTCTTAACTCTGCATCTTCTGCTTCCTTCATAGCTCTCTTGGTTGCAACATGAACATATATTTGATTTTTTAATGGATGTTCTGATATGGCCTCTAAATAAGTTTTGAGTAATGCTATTGGAGAAATAGAACCATTATCAATCCCACGACCTAAATCACACGCAGTCATTTTTAACCATAATTGTGACATTTTTTTCTCCTATTTATTTTACTTTAGCGACGGTTTGTAGCGTGGACAATCTAGTTAATTCATAGATAATAAATATATGGATTATGATACAGAAATTTTAATTGTTGGTGGTGGATTAATTGGTAGTGCAATGGCAATTGCATTATCAAGCATTGGCTTTGATATTACTGTAGTTGATCGCCAATCTAATCAGTTAAAAAAATCAGATATTTTTGATGGAAGAGCTTATGCTTTATCACATGCGTCTGTTCGGATGTTAAAAGCACTCGGTTTATGGGATTCTGTTAAAAAAAATACACAACCAATTTTAGATATAAAAGTTAGTGATGGCCGTGTAGGAGAAGGAGCGTCTGATTGGTTTTTGCATTTTGATCATCAAGAACTTGAAGAAGGTCCAATGGGCCATTTGATTGAAGATCGTTACATTCGTGAAGCCTTTAAAGCTAGCATATCAAGATCTAAACAAATTAAATATATTTATGGGGCTGAAGTTGTTTCAAAAACAGTAGATGAAACTGGTGTAAATTTAAATTTATTAGATGGCCATGTTTTGCGGTCGCGATTATTAATTGGCTGCGATGGACGCAATTCAAAAATAGCTAAATGGTCAGATATTTCTCATTTTGGATGGGACTATAATCAAACAGCACTAGTTTGTGCGCTTTCGCATGAAAAACCACATTTAGGTGTTGCACATCAATTTTTTACTCCTTCAGGCCCTTTAGCAATTTTGCCGCTTCCCGATAATAAAAGTTCGATAGTTTGGACTGAAACTAAGGATCAAGCAAATCTTATAAATACCCTGGATGATAAAGCTTATTTGGCAGCGATCTCACCTGTAATAGGTGATTTTTTAGGGCGGATAAGTTTGGTAGGTGATCGCTTTAGTTATCCGTTAGGCCTATCTATAGCAGACAAATTTGTTATAAATCGAACAGTACTAGTTGGAGATTCTGCTCACGGTATTCATCCCTTAGCAGGGCAAGGCTTAAATCTTGGACTAAAGGATATAGCGGCATTAACAGAGGTCTTAGCATTGGCTAAGCGTCGCGGAGAAAACTTTGCTTCAAAAGATGTTTTAGAACGATATCAGAAATGGCGTCGCTTTGATACATCGGCAATGGCGCTAGCAACAGATAGTATAAATAAACTGTTTTCTAATGATAATTCAATTTTACGCTCAATTAGAGATATTGGGCTTGGTGGAGTTAATTCTACACCACAATTACGTAGAAGCTTTATGCGTCATGCAGCAGGTCTATCAGGTGATTTACCAAAGTTACTGCAGGGACAGGTTATTTAATCAACTTTTCTAGCTTCATCAGGAAGCATTACTGGAATGCCATTGCGAATTGGATAAGCGAGCTTTGCACTGTTAGATATAAGTTCTTGAGTTTCAGAATTGTAAATTAGTGATCCAAATGTAATTGGACATACTAAAATTTCCAACATTTTGGGATCAATTTGGATCATTGTAACTTATCCATTGTACTGTTCTCATCACGCAAAGCAAATTCCATTAATGTTACGAGGGTCTCTTTGCGCGTCACAAAGGATGGTGCTTCTAAGAGTGCTTGTTTTTCTTCTGGCTCGAACGGGCAAAGCATCGCTAAAGAATTTATAAGCAGCATATCGTCTGCATCTTTAAGACCATCCCAATCTGTAGAAAGTTCCATTATCTTGAAGTAACGCTCTAAGACATCAAAGAACTTTTCTCTATTTATATTCTGATTTTCGTTTGAAGTGTTTAAATCTCCACCAAAACTATCCCAATTAATATTTGCTGTTGGGTATGATAGAAAGCCATCAATTAATTTTGTTACTCTAAATCGACAAATTCCTGTGAGAGTGACCATATATCTACCATCACCTGTTTCAGAAAAAGATGTCAATCGACCAGCACAGCCAATTTTATGTACCCGTAAATCACCACTTGTTGGATTGGGTGACAACGGTTGTATCATTCCAATAAGCCGATGCTCTGATTTCATTGTATCGTCTAAAAGTGATAAATACCTAGGCTCAAATATATTGAGGGGTAAACGAGAGTGCGGTAACAACAAAGCGTTACTGAGGGGAAACAATGAAATCGTTTCAGGGAGTGAGTTTAATTTATACATAAATCATATTTAGATCAAATATCGCATCAGGCAAATAGCATTGATGCAAGTTGGCGGCGACCGCTTAATGTAATTGGATCATCGCCACCCAATATATCAAAAAATTTAAACAATTGCTGACGGGCTGCATCATCATTCCATTCCTGATCTTTTCTAAAAATAGTTAGTAGTTCTTGTATTGCATCATTAGTTTCTCCCGCGGTAAATAAAGCAAGAGCAAGATCGAAGCGTATTTGATGATTGTCCAAATCATTCTTTAGAGCTTCACGTAGATCGTTGATTTCTCCAAGGCCTTGGGTTTGGTTGGTAAGATCTATTTGTGCTTGAAGTGCAAGTATCTCAGGTTTATTTACAAGAGCTGTTGGTATGTCCTCTAACATTTTCTGAGCTTCATCAATTTTTTTTGCGCCCATTTTTGCTTTGAATAGCCCAACAAAAGCGGGTGATCTCTCTGGATCTTCACCTAATATGGCTTCAAAGGTTTCTGCAGCGTCATCATACTCTCCAGCTTCTAACATTTCGTCAGCTACAGCTATTGCTTCTGATAGGTCGCCTCCATCATCTTTTACGTTTTCTAAAAGTTTTTCTACAAAACTTTTTAATTCAGAAGGAGCTTTTGCGCCCATAAATCCATCAACGGGTTGACCATCGACAAAGGCAAAAACTGCAGGAATGGATTGAATACGCATTTGGCTTGCAAGATTTTGATTTTGATCAATATCAACTTTAACCATTTTTATTTTACCATTGGTGGCTTTTACTTCTGCTTCTAAGGCAGGCCCTAATGTTTTACATGGGCCACACCAAGGCGCCCAGAAATCAACAACAATAGGCGAGGTTTTTGATGCTTCTATAACATCATCCATGAAGGTATCTTCATTTACATCTTTTATTAAGATTTCATCAGTATTTGATTGGTTAAGTTCTAGCATGAATCACCTGTTTATTTTGTTCCTGATTAATCACTAAGTGAAGATCAAGCAATACTAGAGATCAAAACTTGCAAATACAGGGGCATGGTCACTTGGTTTGTCCCAGCCCCTAACATCCCTTAAGATATGGCTACCAAATCCATATTCTGCAATATCTTCAGTTGCCCAAATATGATCCAGTCGTCTTCCCTTGTTTGCTGTATCCCAATCACGTGCGCGATATGACCACCATGAATATAATAACCCTGATGGAATATCTTTGCGGGTTATATCCACCCAGTTTGCGGATGATTTTACGTCATTAAGCGCTTCAATTTCTTCTGGAGTATGGCTTACAATTTTTAAAAGTTTTTTATGGTCCCAGACATCTTCTTCATAAGGCGCTATATTTAAGTCACCAACCATTACTGATTTTTTCGGTGATTTTTTTTCGAAATAGTTTTTCATATCATTAAGATAATCTAATTTTTGGCCAAACTTTTCATTTAAATCTCTGTTAGGAATATCTCCTCCTGCGGGAACATAAAAGTTATGTATATTTAGTCTATCATCAATGTTTGCAGCTATATGTCTTGCATGCCCAAGGGATGCAAAATCTTGGCGGTCAATTTCTTTAATAGGAAGGCGAGAAATAATTGCTACTCCATTATATCCTTTTTGCCCGTTTGCGATTAAGTATTTATACCCCAAGTCAGCAAATTTTTCTCTAGGTATCTTATCTTCAGGGCTTTTACATTCTTGTAGGCATAAAACATCTGGGGATTCTTCAAAGAGTAATTTGCAAACATTGTCTTCGCGCAAGCGAATTGAGTTAATGTTCCAAGTACATATTTTTATAGTCATATTATTTCTTTCAATTATTTGTGACTTTTTAATTACGCAATTGGTATCCACCAGTTTCTGTTATTAAAAAAGTTGCATTTGATGGATCAGTCTCAATTTTTTGGCGTAACCTATATATATGTGTCTCTAATGTGTGAGTGGTTACATTAGAGTTATAACCCCAAACTTCATGTAAGAGAGTTTCACGGCTGACTACATTTTTTAAGTTCTTATATAAAAACTTTAAGATTTCAGTTTCTTTTTCTGTGAGGCGTATAGATTTATTCTCACCTATTTCTAAAGTTTTTGAGTTTGGTTTAAATATATATTTGCCGAGGCTAAATTCTGTCTCTTCTGCTTTCGCATAGTTGTGTAATTGCGTTTCAATGCACTTTAATAATAATGAATATTTAAATGGTTTTAAAATGTATGTATTTAAATCAGTCTTTATATTTTTATGAGTGTCTAAATATCTTTTCTTACTAACAAGCATAATTATTGGACATTTAACGTTTAATGACCTTAAATTTATGGCAAGGTTTTGGCTATCTAAGTCAGATGAACGAGAATTAATTATAACAATATTAAATAAATTATTATTAATTTGAGTTAGAGCGATTGTCTCGTCTCCTGCTTCAACTGTTTGGTACTTTTCATTTAAAGATAATTGAAAAGTTAAAGCTTCACTGAGATCTTTATCATTGTCTATTATAAGTATTTTTGTAAAAGAGTTCATTTAGAATTCCATAATATTTAATCACACAATAAATACTTTTTAGATTAGGACAAGAAATAGGATTTGATTTTGATAAAGATGTATAAAAAGTTAAATATTTCGTATTCCGTTCTTTAATAATATACGGCAGAGTGAAGCTATAATTAATGAAAGTGTCTAAATGACAATTGGCTTAACAGCATCAGAAAGAATTGCACGCATTCGCTCAGATTTTCGAATGGGTGTTGCTGTTGCCTTTTTATCTGGAGAAGAGAAGTGGTTGGTTGCTCCTGCTGAAACAATAACATTATCTCGCTTTACTGGTATGCGGAAATTAGGCTCTATAGAATTGGCAATAACGGATTGGAGAGCGCAAACCTTATCTACTTGGGCGACTGATGGTGACATTGCTCGTTTAGCTATTCCTGAAGATAAAGGTCTGGATTGGATTCATTCAGTCAGTGATCCTAGTGACGATTTCAACGCACCATTGAAAGGTCCTTTTACGCCTATATTTGGTGGAAAAGCAGATGTTCATCGTGCAGCATTGGCTATTTGTAAGATGGCTCATTTAATTCCTTCTGCAATAGCAGTTAATGTAAGCAACCAAGACATTAAGGGGTTTGATTTTATTGATTTAGAGAAAATATCTTCATTGATATTAAATCCATCAAGCCAATTAACAGAAGTTTCAGCAGCTAATGTACCCCTTCAAGTTTCAGAAGCGAGCCGTGTGCATGTTTTTCGCCCACAAGATGGTGGTGAAGAACATTATGCAATTGAAATTGGCAATCCAGACCGTGAGAAACCCGTGTTGTCACGACTTCATTCAGCATGTTTTACGGGTGACTTAATTGGATCTTTAAAATGTGACTGTGGGCACCAATTAAAAGCTGCTCTTGAAGCAATATCCTCTGATGGTGCTGGAGTTTTATTATATATGAACCAAGAGGGTCGTGGTATTGGCCTAGCAAACAAAATGCGTGCATATGCGCTTCAAAACCAAGGATTTGATACGGTAGAGGCAAATCACAGGTTAGGCTTTGAAGATGATGAGAGAAATTTTAAATTAGGGGCTGAAATATTACGTTTAATGGGTTTTAACTCAGTGCGCTTAATGACAAATAATCCAGCTAAAGTAATCTCCATGGAATCTGCTGGTGTAAACGTTTCTGAACGTGTTGCTCTTAAGGTTGGCTCAAATCCATTAAATCAAAAATATTTAGATACTAAAGCAAAAAAAAGTGGCCATCTTTTATGAATTCTAGATTTTATGACCTAGTCGTGACCCATTGGGGCGCAAGGTTTATGGGACATAATTTACCAGTGGCAATAGGTCGAAGTGGCATTGCAGAAAAAATTGGTGAAGGTGATGGTATTACGCCATTAGGAAAATATTCCATTAAGGGTATTGGTTTTCGCAATGATCGCATATCTTTTAAATCCACAAATGTTGAGATGAATCACACTAGGATCAACGATTTATGGTCTGATGATCCAAAAGATAAAAATTATAATCATAAAGTTTATTCATATAATTATCTTTATAGCCATGAAAACCTTCGAAGGTCAGATGGGTTATATGATGCGTATGGAATTTTAGATTATAATTGGCCTCATGCTCAACCTGGTAAAGGGAGTGCAATTTTTATCCACGCTTGGCGGAGGCCGCGCTATCCAACTGAGGGTTGTATAGCCTTTGATATTTCTGATCTTATATGGATTTTTGAAAACTGGAATATAAATAGTCGCGTAGTAATAAAATAACCTAAGAATAATCACGTTCGCCAAATATTGCTGAACCAACACGTATATGTGTTGCACCCATTGCAATAGCGCTTTCAAAATCACTGCTCATTCCCATAGACAACCCCTCAAGGCCATTTCGCTGAGCAATTTTCCTTAATAATCCGAAGTGTAAAGAAGGCTCTTCATTAACTGGTGGTATAACCATTAAGCCTTTAATTGGTAAATCTAGAGATAAGCAATCTGCAATAAATTGATCAGCGTCCTTTGGAGATATGCCTGACTTTTGTTCTTCTTCACCAGTATTAATCTGGATGAACATCTCAGGCGCCTTACCTTGAGATTGTATTTCATTTGAAAGCTTTTGTGCTAATTTCAAACGATCAACAGTATGAATAGCATCAAACAATTCTATTGCTTGTTTTACTTTGTTGCTTTGCAGTGGTCCTATTAGGTGCACTTTCACATTTGAAAAATTTTCACGAAACGCTGGCCATTTACCTTGAGCTTCTTGAACTTTATTTTCCCCAAATATTATATGTCCTTGCTTAAGAACACTTAACACACGTTCGTTTGGTTGAACTTTTGATACAGCTAATAGGTGTGTACTTCCAATGGCTCTACCTGCAGACTTTTCAGCCTGTTTAATTTTTGAATTTATTACGTTTAGTGTCATAAAGTTCCTTACTTATAAAAAAAGGGCACCAAACGGTGCCCTTTAAATTCTTCAAATCCAGTTTGGATTAGAATGCGAATGATACGCCTGCGTACATTGAATCTTCATCGTTTACGCCTGCAGCGAAAGTAGCGCCGCCACCCAATGCTGCAGTTGCAGTTGCAGTCCATGCGTCAGTTTCATCAACACCGTATGTTAATGCAAATCCGCCAGCTGAGTAACCTAAGTCCACATCCCATGTGCTGTTGTTTGCAGATTCTACAGATACAGATACACCGTTAAGTGTTGTTGCAGCACCAATTGTTTGAATTGATTCAGCGCCAGCTACTTGATCTGTGTCAGCTGTAATTGTTACTGTATCGTTTAGAGCGTAAGACATAGCTAAAGAAGCTGAAGTACCTGCAGCTGTTTCAGAACCAGTTAATGTGAATGCCATTCCGCTTTGAGTTGTACTCGCTGAGAAAGATGTTGCTTTCGCATAATCAGCATCTGCAGCTAGTGCGCCTACTGAGTGACCCACTGTCAAAGCAACTGAACCAACAGTTGTTGAATATGACATATCATGAGTTGTAGCGTCTGAGTATAGGTTGTCGATACCAGCTTCATCAAATGTTAATGTACCAAAAGTACCTGACATAGATACTGCACCAAGACCAGCTGCTCCGCCATCTTTGGCATCAAGTTCGAAATCACCTGTGTCGATTTCAGTGTTTGCTGTGTCGAAATTTACTGTAGCTGAGAATGTGATACCATTGTCAGTTGTGCCTGACATTGTGAAGT
>OJFS01000030.1_pt1 | contig 89487 bp, 82 predicted proteins | sample 1594231 | NCBI WGS metagenome assembly OJFS01 (sample SAMN05416847, study PRJEB24817) | seawater metagenome | isolation source: Sea water | place: Canada:Atlantic | collected 2013-07
AAGATGCAACTGAGGAAAAAGTACCTGCAGCTAAGAAGGCACCTGCAGCTAAGAAAGATGCAACTGAGGAAAAAGTACCTGCAGCTAAGAAGGCACCTGCAGCTAAGAAGAAAGAGGGAGATGCCTAATTAGTGAATAAACTTCAAATTGATGGAGAAATCATATTTGAAGATCAAATTCGTCATACGCCTTCTGGGTTAATTGTGCAGAGATTTAAAATTAAACATAAATCTCTCCAAAAAGAAGCGAATTTGGATAAACAAGTTGGCATTGAAATGGAAGCAATTTTTATTAATAAACAAATAAGGAAAGAAATTCAGGTTGGAAAAAAAGGTTTATTTATTGGTTTTATGGATAAAAAATCATTCAAATCGACGCAGTTAATTTTCCACGTTACTGAAATTAAATTTTAGGAGTTATATATTATGGCAAGAGATATGTATAAGAGAAGGCGATATTGTAAGTTTTCTGCTGAAGGTATTAGCGAGGTAGATTATAAAGATATACCAATACTCAAAGACTTTATTACTGAAAACGGAAAATTAATTCCTGCTCGTATTACTGGTACAAAAGCAAGATATCAAAGACAACTTTCAACTGCTGTAAAGCGTGCACGTTTTTTAGCTTTACTTCCGTTTACTGACAAGCATTAGGAGGAAAAATGGAAATTATACTACTCGAAAAAATTGTTAACCTTGGTGAATTAGGCGACATAGTAAACGTTAAAGATGGGTTTGGAAGAAATTTCTTAATACCACAAGGTAAAGCAAAAAGAGCTACCGCTCAAAATATGGAAGAATTTAAGGTTAAAAAAGCAGAGCTTGAAAAACAACAAGCAGCTCTTGAAAAATTATCTCAACAACGTTCTAAAAAACTCGATGGGGTAAGTATAAAAATATCTCAGAAAGCCGGAGTTGATGGAAAGCTTTTTGGATCCGTTAGTAACATCGATATATCTGAAGCACTTCTAAAAGAAGGACATGAGGTAGTAAAATCTGAAATAAGGTTACCTGATGGGCCACTGAAATCCACTGGTGAGTTTGATATTACGATTGATCTTCATCATAACTCAACAGCTTCAATTAAAGTTACTATTGAAGGCGAGGAATAATTTTTAAAATAAATCTAATTTTTTAGGCTGTCAATGAGGCAGCCTTTTTTTTATTCGTTATAATGAAATTATGGATGAAGATCAAATATCTGCTCTAAAAGTACCCCCACATTCTATTGAGGCAGAGCAATCAATATTGGGTGGGCTTTTGATTGACAATAAAGCCATTGATAGAATTGCTGGTCAAGTTTCAGCATCTGATTTCTATAGAAATGATCATCGAATTATTTTTACTCATATAAGTAAGTTGATTGATAACAATGATCCTGCAGATATTGTTACAGTTGCAGAGTCACTTGAACAGAATGCAGAATTAACTAAAGTTGGGGGCGTTGCTTACTTGGGTCTCGTTGCTGACAATACGCCAACGGCATCCAATATTTCTGGCTATGCAAAAATAGTTCGTGAAAGATCGATCATGAGAAATCTTGTTGAGGTTGGTTCAGATATTGTAGAAAGTGCTTTTTCACCCCAAGGTAAAGATGCACAACAATTACTTGATGAATCTGAATCAAAAATATTTCAAATTGCGGATGCTGGAGCTTCTGAAAAATTAGGTTTTATTGATATAAAAGAATTATTACCTAAAGCTGCTCAGAGAATTGACGACCTGTATCAGTTAGATGATCCTAATGGTGTCACTGGAGTCCCTACAGGATATGCTGATTTAGATCAGAAGACAGCAGGTCTTCAACCTGGAGATTTAATTATTATTGCAGGCAGACCGTCAATGGGGAAAACCTCCCTTGCTTTAAATATTGCAGAACATGTTGGGATGGAGGCGGGTTTGCCTGTGGCTATTTTTTCAATGGAAATGGGTGCAGCACAATTAACAATGCGCTTACTGGGTTCCGTAGGTAAATTAGATCAACATAAGATGAGAATTGGACAATTAGAAGATGAGGATTGGCCAAAATTAACGAATGCTTTAGGTGCGCTAAACGAAGCACCTATTTTTATTGACGAGGGTTCAGCATTAAATTCATATGAAGTACGTGCAAGAGCAAGAAGGCTCCATAGGCAACAAGGAAAATTAGGACTTATTGTGATTGACTACATTCAACTTATGTCAGCCGCAAATGAGCAATCTACTGAAAATAGAGCCACAGAGGTTTCTGAAATCTCAAGATCGCTCAAAGCTTTAGCAAAAGAGCTAAATGTTCCAGTAGTAGCTTTATCTCAACTGAATAGAAGTGTGGAGTCAAGACCTGATAAAAGACCCATGATGTCTGATTTAAGAGAGTCTGGTGCTATTGAGCAAGATGCTGATGTCATTATGTTTATTTATCGAGATGAAGTTTATAATCCAGAAACAGCTGAAAAAGGTGTAGCTGAAATAATTTTATCAAAACAAAGAAATGGGCCAACTGGCACAGTAAAATTGACTTTTCTTGGGCAATATACTCGCTTTGAAAATTATGCGAACCCAGGATATGATTCTAATACTTAAAATATGCGCCCGCTCAAAGCTTATATTAATCTAAGCGCACTTACTTTCAATCTCCAGTTAGTAAAAAAAATTGCAAAAAATAGCAAGGTGATGGCGGTTCTTAAAGCCAATGCCTACGGCCATGGCTTAGAGGAGTCAGTAAAAGCAATCAAGAGTGCTGACGGCATCGCAATTCTAACAATCGATGAAGCCATTAAAATTAGAAAGGCGGGCTTTGAAAATACCATATTACTTCTCGAAGGCTTATTTACTGGCGAAGATATTTATGAAGCTGAAAAATTAAATCTTAACTTAGTTTTGCATAATGATCTGCAAATTGAATACCTAAATCAGGCGACATTAAAAACTCCAATAAATGTCCACTTAAAAATCAATACAGGAATGAATAGGTTAGGCTTCCCGCCTGATCAGGTTGATTATTTAATTGAGAATTTAAACGCCAATCCCAATGTATCTGGCATTACTTTAATGACACATTTTGCAACAGCTGATGAAAAAGAAGGAATAGAAAAACAGCTTAATTGTTTTAATCAAGTGACGAATAACTATAACTTAAGCAGCTCGGTGGCTAATTCGGCGGCACTTTGTAAATTTCCTGAAGCAAGATTGGATTGGGTAAGACCCGGTATTATGTTATACGGGGCTTCACCTTTTGAAGATATTTCAGCAAAGAAACTGGATGTCAAACCTGTGATGTCCTTGGTAAGTAAAATTATTGCCATTCAGGATATCAAAAAAGGACAATCTGTTGGTTATGGAGATAATTTTATCGCTAAGGAAGATATGCGTATTGGAATAGTTGCGTGTGGATATGGTGACGGTTATCCAAGGCATGCAAAGACCGGAACACCGATCTTCGTGCACCAAAAAATAACAACAACTATTGGAAGGGTGTCTATGGATATGCTTTATGTTGATTTGTCTAGAAATACTGAAGCAAAAATAGGTTCAAAAGTCGAAATGTGGGGGAATCATATCTCTGTGGATGAAGTGGCTAAGAATTCAGGCACGGTCGGATATGAATTACTGTGTAATATATCTGCCTCAACTCGTGTTCCTTTGGAGTACATAGATGGCTAAAAGTAAAACGGCATACCAGTGCAGAGAATGTGGCGGGAATTCATCTAAATGGCAAGGACAGTGCCCACATTGTTTTGTATGGAATTCTCTTGAAGAGACTATTATTGAATCAAAAATGCCATCGAGGTTTGCTGCATTATCAAAAACCAATGAGCTTACAAAGTTAGATGATGTAAAAGCTCTTTCTATCCCTAAAAGAAAAACAAACATCTCAGAGTTTGATCGAGTTCTGGGTGGAGGGTTTGTTCCAGGGGGTGTTATTTTGATTGGAGGTGACCCAGGGATAGGTAAGTCCACAATTTTAATTCAAGCATTGTCTAAAATTACCCAAGATCCAAAAGATAACTGTAATGTCATTTACGTTAGTGGTGAGGAGTCAAAAGAACAAATTGCCATGAGAGCAAAGAGGCTTGAATTGGAGGTATCTGATATTTCAATATTATCCGAAATTAATCTGGAGAAGATTGTAAATGTTGTCCAAAAAACTAAGCCAAACGTAGTCGTTATTGACTCTATTCAAACAATTTATTCTGAAGAGATGACTTCAGCACCTGGGTCAGTCACCCAAGTAAGAGAATGCTCTGCTCAACTTACTAGAATAGCCAAACAATTTGATATAACTATGTTGCTTGTTGGTCATGTTACAAAGGAAGGGACTTTAGCAGGGCCAAGAGTATTAGAGCATATTGTGGATACAGTTTTATATTTTGAGGGAGATCCAAGTTCTAGTTTCAGAATGATTAGAGCATTTAAAAACCGCTTTGGAGCAGTCAATGAATTAGGTGTTTTTGCCATGACAGAAAAGGGATTAAAAGAGGTAACGAATCCATCAGCACTATTTTTATCCCATCATCACAAGGAAGTTAATGGCTCATGTATTACTTGCATTCAAGAGGGGTCAAGACCCATGCTTATAGAAATACAGGCTTTAGTTGATAATGCTCATGGACACTCGCCTAAAAGGCTATCAGTGGGTTTAGATCAAAATAGGTTGGCCATGCTACTTGCTTCACTTAATCGACATGCTGGTATCGCATGTTTTGATCAAGATGTCTTTGTTAATGCAGTTGGTGGTGTAAAGATTACAGAGCCTGGGGTAGATCTAGCTATTTTATGTGCCATTGTTTCATCATTAACAAATCAACCACTAGATCAAAAAACAGTTATTTTTGGTGAAATAGGTTTAGCAGGCGAGGTGAGACCTGTTCAGAGAGGTCAAGAAAGGCTAAAGGAAGCTGCAAAATTGGGTTTTACAAAAGCAATTATTCCTAAAGCGAACCAAGCTAAACAAAAAATTGATGGTATTGAGATTTTTCCAGTTGACAATCTTTCTCAAGCCATCAAGTTGTTAAAAGATATTTAAAATATTTTATCTATTATTTTAAGTCTTCCTAATCCATGAAAATCCTAGCATTGTTAGAATTGAAATTCTCAATTTCCTAAATCCGGGCAGGATAGTTTTTTGATTGAGAATTTTTTCAGGATCGTCCTTTAAAATCTCGTTAAGAAGCACATAGTAAATATTACCCATCACAAGGCCAATTTTCTGTGACTTTTTATCTTCTGCAGGCAAGGTTTTAATTGCTAAGTCATAAAATTGTTTGGCTCTATCTACTTGATTTTTAACTAAATCTTTAATTTTTTTACTATTCTTGAGTGAAATAATCTCTTCCTCGGATACATCTAATTTTTTTAATTCATCAAGTGGTATGTAAATCCTTCCTCGTCTAGCGTCTTCACCTAGGTCTCTTATAATATTGGTTAACTGCAATGCAATGCCAAGATTTTTAGCAAAGTCGAGGGTATTTTTATTTTTGAAGCCAAATATATTTGCGGATAGAATACCGACACATGACGCCACCCTGTAGCAATAAAGTTGAAGCTGTTCAAAACTTTCGTATCGATTAAATTTTACATCCATCTCCATCCCATCAATTATTTCAATAAAATAATTCTTTGAGAGATTGAAGTGGCTTATGAAAGGGTGTAATGCTTTACTGACTGGATGCTGAGGCTCACTTTTGAAAAGTCTTTCAATCTCTTCTCGCCACCAATTTAATTTCCTACTTGCAATCTCATGATCTAGGCATTCATCTGCGATATCATCTACCTCCCTACAAAATGCATATAAAGCAGTTAAGGCTTCACGCTTTTCTTTTTTTAAAAAAATAAAAGCAGTTAGAAAGCTTGAGTGGCTCTCCTTTGTTTTTTGTTTACAGTATTCTTGTGGTGTCATTTTTTATTGAGAATAGTTTTGACTAGTAAAATTAACCAATCAAATTTTGAAATTTTTGGGGGATTCATAAACCAATCACAATCTTCTTTGTTTAATCTTTTTATTAACAATTCAGCCCCCGCAGTCAAAATTTTAATTTGAAGCTTTAATCGTCCAGTAACATTTTTATTTAAAGGCCGCCCTTTATTTAATAATAATTCTATCTTCTTTAACCATGAAATTTTAAACATTTTCCAATTGTGATTAAAGTTTTTTGTCTTGATATCAGATTTCTTTAATCGAAATTTCTTCATTTCTGTTGACGGTATATAGACTCTACCTTTTAATAAGTCCTTATGGATATCCTGAGTCATCCCAATCAAAGCAAGTGCCTGACATAGGTAGTTAGAATAACTTACGTTTCTTTTATTATGCTCATCAAATAACTTTAAAATCATTTCCCCGGCAGGGCATGCTGCATTATTACAATAATGAATTAAATCATTAAAATTTATATATGATTTTTTCTCTATGTCCTGCTTAAAGGCCAACATAAACCTTTCAAATAAATTTATATTGAGAGAGTTCTCGCTTATAACTCTTTCTAAATCTATATAAAAAGGATTCTGAATTTCTCTTTTATGTTTTATTGCATTAATGTTTATTTCTATTTCTCTTAGCAATTTCTGCCTTTGACTTTTAGTTAATTTGCCTTCATCTGCAATATCATCTGCCTCTCTTGCAAATGAATAAAGAAGTGTAGCGGCATCACGATGTACTTTTGGAAAAAGTAGGGTAGCCACTGGAAAGTTTTCATAGTGTTTTTTTGTAATTTTGGCCTTTTCGAGGGTAAGATATTGACTCATAAATTAAGTATGCCATAGACTGGCATCATGATGATTTTGAATAGGACGCATAATGATTGGTGTAATTGGTGGCACTGGCTTAAGAAAAATTGATGGACTCAACATAACTCGTGAGGAGTTGGTTGATACGCCCTATGGAGATCCATCCGATAAAATATTGGTTGGTAAATTAGATGGTCGTGACGTTGCTTTTCTAGCAAGACACGGAGAAGGGCATACCATACCTCCACATTTAATTAATTATCGGGCCAATATTTATGCGCTAGAGACTTTAGGTGTAAAAGCTATTTTTAGTATCGCAACTGTAGGCTCTATTTCCAACACAATAAAACCTGTTTCTATTGTGCTACCTCATCAGATTATTGATTACACCTATGGTCGGGACCACACGTTCTTTGATGGCACAAGAGATCCTGTATCACATATTGATTTTACAAATCCTTATGACTCACAATTAAGAAAATTACTCTGTAATAACACCTCATTGGAAAATATTAATTTTGTTACAGAAGGTATTTATGCTGCAGTACAAGGCCCAAGATTAGAGACGGCTGCAGAAATAGATAAATATGAGAAAGATGGAGCATCAATAGTTGGCATGACAGGAATGCCAGAGGCATCCTTAGCCAAGGAGCTTAACCTGCCTTATGCGGCAATATGCCCAGTTGCTAATTTTGCAGCCGGTAGAATGAGCAGTAAAGATGGGATTACGTTTGAAGAAATTAATAGTCAATCTAAGATGATGTCAATCAATGTCAGTAAATACTTAAAGGTGGTGATTGAAGCTTATGGCAATTAGAGAAATATTAAGGATGGGTAATCCGATTTTATTAAAAGAAGCTGAAAAAGTTGAAAAATTCGATACGCCCGAAATTCATGAATTGATTAAGGATATGATTGAAACTATGAAGGATGCTGAAGGGGCTGGGCTTGCGGCGCCACAAGTTGGTGAGAGTATTCAATTAGTCGTATTTGGTGTTGATAAAAATGAGCGGTACCCAGAAGCGGAGGAAGTGCCATTCACGGTTCTTATTAACCCTATTATCACGCCTTTAACTCAAGATAAAGAAGATGATTGGGAAGGGTGTCTATCAGTTCCTGGGATGAGGGGGGTGGTTCCTAGATTTAAGGTAATTAACTATAAGGGGTTCGACCAATACGGCAATGAGATTGATCGGGATGTGGAGGGTTTTCACGCGCGGGTAGTTCAGCATGAATGCGACCATCTATTTGGGATTTTGTATCCTACACGCATCGAAAATATGAAGCTTTTTGGCTTTCATGACGAGATATTTGTCGAAAAAATTTAGTTTAATGTATAAACGTTATGATAAAATTTCGTTTCCGGAAGAGTGGCAGAGCGGTTTAATGCACCGGTCTTGAAAACCGACGTGGGTTCATACCCACCGTGAGTTCGAATCTCACCTCTTCCGCCAATATTTCCATAACCTTTATGCTGTAATATTTTTTGTAAGAAAAATTAGCAAAGACTTACAAGGTCTTTTTATTGTTTTATTTGAATAACAACAAAGGGCTCTGAATGATAATAAGCATAAATACTCTAAAACAAAACAAGATAAAATACGCCTATATTTTTCTAGTCTGTGTGATGGCTATTTTGTTGTTGAGTGCTTGCGACAAAAAGCCGCCACCGCCACCAAAGCTGCCAATTGAAGTATCGGTGATGCAAATAAAGGCGCAGGATACACCGATTGATTTTGAATATGTAGGACAAACAGAAAGCCCGAACGAAGTGGAGCTTCGTGCGCGTGTTGCTGGTTTTCTTGATAAGCAGGTTTATACCGATGGTGAATTTGTCAGTGCGGGGCAAATCATGTTTCAGATGGATCCAAAACCATTTGAAGCTAAATTATTAACCGCTAAAGGACAGCTTGCTCAACAGCAGTCAAGGTTAGAAGTTGCACAAGCCACATTAGCTAGAGTTATTCCACTGGCAGCGCAAAATGCTGTCAGCCAACAAACACTTGATACGGTAACCGGCGATGAGAAGGAAGCGCAGGCAGCAGTGATTGCTGCTATGGGACAAGTTCAAGTTGCGGAACTGAACCTTAGCTACACCACCATTATTTCGCCAATATCTGGGCTATCAAGAAACTCTACCCCAAATGAGGGTGCCTATCTTGTGGTAGGTAATGTGCTTTCTAGTGTTTCAGGCATCGATCCTATGAACGTTAATTTTAGCGTTTCCGAAAATGAGCTTTTTAGTTATCGCGATAATGTTGCAGAAGGTTTACTGGAAGCACCAAAAGATAGTGAGTTTCAAGTGCAGCTAACCCTCGCGGATGGGTCTATTTTTCCAAATATAGGTTATATCAGTTTTGCGAATCCTTCATTTAGCAAGGATACCGGCACTTTTTTAGTTCGTGCTGTTTTTAAGAATACAAATGGACAATTGCGTCCAGGGCAGTTCGTGCGAGCAAAAGTATCTGGCGCCAGTCGTAAGAATGCAATTATAGTGCCACAGACTGCAGTGTTGCAAGGAGCTAAGAGCCATTTTGTATGGGTTATCAACAAGGATAATCAGGCAGAACAGCGAATGGTTGAAGTAGGTGATTGGATTGGTAATGATTGGCTCATCAATGATGGCTTGAAAGCAGGTGAGAGAGTGGTGGTTGAAGGTGCGATTCGTGTGAAGGCAAAGAAACCACTTAAAATTACTGAGTTAGCAGCCAAGGCGGTAGAGGATGATACACAGGTGCAACCCAATATGGCTGCACCTGTGCTGCCAAGCGAAAAATCAAGATTAAATCCAGAAAAATCGCCTAATTCCAACGGCCAATCCACAGAGTGATTTAGAAGTCACGCATGAAAATTTCACACTTCTGTATTGATCGGCCTATTTTTGCAGCTGTAATGTCTATTGTGATCACCTTAGCAGGTGCATTAGCAATGGTTAATTTGCCGATTGCGCAATACCCAGAAATTACGCCACCACAAATCACGGTGGCGGCAACCTATCCGGGAGCTAGCGCCGATGTTGTTGCCAATAATGTGGCGGCGCCGATCGAGGAGCAGGTTAATGGTGCTGATGACATGATCTATATGTATTCTTCGAGTTCATCAACAGGCGACATGACGCTAAACGTATTCTTTGATATTGGCAAAGACCCTGAATTGGCACAAGTAGATGTGCAAAATAGAGTTGATTTGGCTTTGCCACAGCTGCCAAGATCGGTGCAGGATGAAGGGGTTTCAATACAGAAAAAATCTTCAGCTTTTATGATGGTAATTGCCGTTTATTCGCCTGAAGATCGTTACGATGATACTTATATCGCAAATTACGCAAACATTTACGTGCTTGATGCGCTTAAACGTATCCCAGGTGCAAACCAATCCGCCATCTTTGGCACACCGGATTACGCGATGCGAATCTGGCTAAAAACAGATCGTATGGCGCAACTTGGGATTACTGCAAGTGATGTACAAAATGCGGTGGCAAATCAAAACCAACAGTTTGCAGTTGGTCAGATTGGGCAATCACCTACGGGGGTTGCTGTAGAACAATCTTTTGCGGTAACTACAAAAGGAAGATTGACAGAGCCCTCTGAGTTTGAAAATATCATCTTACGTGCAGACACTAATGGTGTGGCTATAGTGCGTCTGAAAGATGTAGGGCGTGCTGAATTTGGTCAAAAAGATTATTCATTACGTAGTACATTCCAGGGCAAGCCAGCAACATTACTTGCGGTTTATCAGCAACCGGGAGCGAACTCTATTGATGTTTCAAATCAAGTAAAAGCTACGTTAATCCAAATGAAAAGTTCATTTCCTGAAGGTATAGATTACAAAATTGTGATGGATACTACCGACTTTACACGTGCTTCCATCAAGGATGTGATTAATACTTTCTTTATAGCTTTGGTGTTGGTGGTGCTGGTGGTGTTTATTTTTCTTCAAAGTGTTCGTGCCACGCTTATTCCTGTGATTGCTGTACCGGTATCCATCATTGGTGCTTTTGTTGGTCTTCTGGCATTAGGTTTTTCTATCAATATGTTGACATTATTTGGTATGGTGCTTGCAATTGGTATTGTGGTGGATGACGCAATTGTGGTCATAGAGAACGTTGAGCGGAACATGCAAGAATATAATTTAAGTCCGAAAGATGCAGCCAAACGAGCTATGGATGAAGTTTCCGGACCAGTGATTGCAATTGTATTGGTGATGTGTTCCGTATTTATACCGGTAGCATTTTTGGCCGGTATTACTGGAGAACTTTATAAGCAGTTTGCTATTACGATTGCAATATCAGTGGTACTGTCCGGTTTCGTTGCACTCACACTTTCCCCAGCACTGGCTGCGCTTTTGTTGAAGCCGGGTCGTCGTGAAAAACGAGGTTTTTTCAAGTGGTTTGACAAGACATTTGCTCGTATGACAGAAGGTTATACCAATGCAGTTGCCTTCATCATAAAGCGCTTTGTTATTGCCTTGCTATTATTTGCTGGCATGATTGGTTTAAGTGTGACCATGATGGATAATATTCCAAAAGCGTTCCTTCCTGAGGAGGATCAAGGTTATTTGCTTGGCGCAGTGATTATGCCGGATGCTGCTAGTCTGGATCGAACTGGGGCAGTGGGTAAGCGCGTTACGGATTATTTTATGAAGCAAGATGCCGTTGAGGGTATTGCGATGGTGAACGGCTTCAGCTTACTAGACAGTCAGAACAAAAATAATGCAGGCACATTCTTTATTGGGTTTAAAGACTTTGATGAGCGATATAAAATGGATAATATTCGTACCCAAAATGCAAAAGCGGTTGCTCAAGCTGCTTATAAAGAATTATCACAAATTAAGGAAGGCATTGTTCTTCCAATTAACCCACCATCAATACCAGGGTTAGGGACTACCGGTGGTATGGAAATGTGGATTCAAAGTACAGGTAATAATACAACAGATCAATTGGCAGAGGCTGTAGATAAGTATATTGCGAAGGCCAAGCAACGTCCTGAATTAAGCGGCGTTACCTCAACATTTAATGCAAACTCACAGCAATTACTGGTTGAAGTGGACCGGACTAAATCTGAGTCATTGGGGGTACCTGTTCAAGATGTGTATAGCACGATGCAGACAATGTTTGGCTCGTTGTATGTCTCCCAGTTTAATAAGGATAGCCGTCTTTGGCAGGTAATTATTCAGGCGGAACCAGGTGACCGCCTTAAGCCAGAAGACTTGGATCATATTTATGTCCGCAGTCATAAAGGCGCCATGGTGCCACTCAAATCAATGGTTACCAGCAAGTTTGTTACTGGACCTGACCTCGTTACAAGGTTTAATAACTTTCCTGCAGTTAAGCTTACGGTGAATGCTGCTAGAGGTTATAGCTCTGGGCAGGCTATTGATGCTTTAGAAGAGATTGCTAAAGAGGAATTGCCTGAAAAAGGTTATCAGATAGCCTGGAGTGGCCAGGCTTTTGAGGAGCTTCAAGCAGGCTCTACTTCAGGAATGGTTTTTGCCTTTGGCTTGGTAATGGTGTTCTTAATCTTGTCGGCAAAGTATGAAAGGTGGTCATTGCCGATTGGTGTACTGATGGCAGTTCCTTTTGCATTATTTGGGGCTTTACTGGCCATTTTATTACGTGGGCTTAATAATGACATCTACTTCCAGATTGGTCTTACTATGTTGATTGCGTTGGCGGCCAAAAATGCAATTCTAATTTTTGAATTCGCGGTACTCAATCGAGAATCGGGGCAATCTATAATTGATGCTACACTCTCGGCTGCCAAAGAGCGTTTAAGACCGATTATCATGACATCGTTAGCGTTTATTTTAGGTTGTGTACCGTTAGCGATAGCTGTGGGGGCATCGGCAAATAGTCGACACTCTATTGGTACCGGTGTGATTGGTGGGATGTTAGCTGCCACTGCGATTGCGGTGTTCTTTATCCCTCTTTTCTATTATCTATTTGAGATTATATCCAGTAAGTTAAGTAAAAATAATACAGTAAACCAAACTACGAAAGCTACTGCCAAAAGTCGCGGTCGAAAAAAGGGGCATTGATATATATAAGTTAAACCTATTACATGTCGTTGTTATATTTTTACTTTGCGGCTGTGCGGCTGTTGGACCTGATTACGAACGACCTCAAATAGATGAACCTGAGACGTTTCGTTTTCTTGATCAAAATAGCGCTAATAACTTAGCCAACACTAAATGGTGGGAACAATTTCAGGATCCGGTGTTGAATGATTTGATAGCAACAGCATTGGAAGATAACCGCGATGTTAAGATCGCTGCTGCACGAATAGAGGAATATATTGGGCGTTATGGCACTACTCGTTCTCAATTGTTTCCTCAAGTAGGGGCGGATGCCAACGGTGGAAAGCAGCGTGAAACAAAGAATACCGGCCCTTTACCAATGGTCCCAGGTGTAGATAGAACATACTCAACATATCAAGGGTCAATATCTGCTAGCTGGGAAATAGATATTTGGGGAAAGTTACGACGTCAGACTGAGGCTGCACGTGCAGAGGTATTAGCAAGTGAAGAGGGTCGTCGTGCCGTCGTGCTAACATTGGTTTCCACAGTCGCAGCTTCCTATATTAATTTGCGTGACCTTGACCTTCAGCTGGAGATTGCTAAAGCTACTGAAGAAAGTCGTAGAGCTTCACTTAAAATATTTGAATTAAGATACGAGGCCAGCGTTATTTCAGAAATGGTACTGGCACAAAACCGATCTGAATACGAATTTGCGGTAGCCAGTATTCCTCCGATAGAAATACAAATTGCTCAACAGGAAAATGCACTATCGTTGTTACTAGGGAGAAATCCCGGCCCTATTCCTCGTGGACAGAGCATTAATAATCTAGATTTGCCAATAATTCCAGAAGGTTTGCCGTCAGATTTGCTGGAACGCCGTCCAGACATAGTCCAGGCTGAGCAAAACCTGATAGCTGCTAACGCACAAATAGGCGCAGCAAAAGCGCTGTACTACCCGACTATTTCACTAACAGGATTATTGGGTGTATCAAGCACGCAACTATCAAATCTATTTTCAAGTTCCTCCGGTCTTTGGTCCTTTGTTGGAGATGCCTCCATTCCTATATTTACTGCTGGTGGTATTGCAGGACAGGTAAAACAAAGCGAAGCGATCCAGCAACAGGCGCTATTGGAGTATCAACAATCAATTCAGAATGCTTTTAGTGAAGTGTCTAATGCCCTCATACAACATCAAAAAACTAAAGAGCAATTGGCGGCACTTGAGCGGGAACTTGAGGCCTTGAAAACTTATGCGCGTTTAGCAATCCTGAGTTACGATAATGGCTATAGTAGCTACATTGAGGTGCTGGATGCAGAAACTAGCTTATTTAGTGCAGAACTTAATTACGCTCAAGTACAAGGCATCTTTTATACTTCGATGGTGGATATCTACAAGTCAATGGGTGGCGGCTGGGTTACACAGGCCGAAGGTATGACGGAACTGAGTACTTCCGAACAGCCTAAATCAACCGCTTTTGAAAAGCCTGAATCAACTACTTCTGAATTGCCTGAACCAAGTATGCTGGAAAATATAAAAGGTTATTTCTTTCAATTATTTGATTAATATCCCCTCAAGTCCTCCCTTAATACTTTGTTTGTCTACTTAATTGTCTGAGCGTTATAATTACATCTAATTAATTTAAAAAAAAGAGTAGGAAAAATGACTAATTTTGAGCAGGAAATGATTAATGTGCTCGAGCAGCATGTTGAGGCTGAAATGAATGGGAATTTAGAACTAACAATGTCTACAATGACTGAGAACCCCCACCTTTTAAATATTCCAAACATGATGGGAGGAGATGATTTTGAAGGAGTGAAGACTTTTTATAAAGATCATTTGGTAGGTAAATTTTTCCCACCGGATGTTGAATTTAATAGAATTTCATTAACTATCGGCAAAGATCAGATTGTAGAGGAGCTGGTCATCTGTTTTACTCATACAAAAAAAGTTGATTGGTGTTTGCCAAATATAGAACCTACTAATCAAAAGGTAAAGATGTGTGTTGTAGTAATTGCAGGAATAAAGGATAAAAAATTGACACACGAACATATTTATTGGGATCAAGCTAGCGTTCTTGTACAGGTGGGACTTCTAGATCCAAAAAATCTTCCTGTCGTTAGAGATCAAAGCGCTAATAAACTTTTAAAAATCACTAAGATCTAGGGTGATTAAAAATCATTAAGCTTATATGAAATCAATCTATTGGTTTAGAAGCGATTTGAGGTTGAGTGATAATCTCACATTAAATAATGCTATCGCATCATCCGATGAAATATTATTTGTATATATCCAAGATATAAAAAATTTCCAAGATACGGAATGGAACTTTGTCCGAATGGGGCATCATAGAAAGTCATTTATATCTCAAGGTCTTCATGTATTGAGAGAGAAACTTTTTGATTATGGACATGTATTAAATTATTACGCAAATGACTCAGTAGATACGTTACTTAAATTAGCAGATAAATTTGAAATAGATCATATTTATTGTGAGTCTATTGAAGCTCATGAAGAACTAGATGAAGAAATAAGATTAAGACAAAGTAAAATTGACTTACATACTACCTACCAATCGGGCTTGTTTTTTAATGATCAGATTCCCTTTGAATTAAGTAATCTACCTGATATTTTTACGAATTTTAGAAAAGAGATTGAAGCCAAAAAAATAAAGCCAGACAAACCCTTAACAATTGATCAAAAGATAAATGAAATTAAATCAATTAATGATGAGGAATCAATAACATTTAAAGAAGAGCTAAAAGCTTATACAAAGAGCTCATTTCCTATTTCTGATAATAGATTCTCTGGCGGAGAGGATAGAGGACTTGCTTATCTTGAGACTTACTTCAGCTCAAACAAACCTTCCACTTATAAAAAGACAAGAAATGAATTAATGGGTATAGATTTCTCAACAAAGTTTTCACCATGGCTAGCGAGTGGGTATATTTCAGCAAGACAGATTTATGATTTTTTATTGAAATACGAATCAAATGTTAGCAAAAATGAGAGTACCTATTGGATATTTTTTGAATTACTCTGGAGAGAATATTTTAGGCTTATCTTTAAAAAGTATGGAAAAAAAATATTTCACAAGTATGGCCTTGGGTTTTCTATCGAGGAAGTTAATCATTCTCCTGAAAATTTTGAGTTATGGAAGGATGGAAAAACAAATAGCAATTTCGTTAATGCAGGGATGAGGGAATTAAAGGAGACGGGCTTTCTTTCAAACAGAATGCGTCAAATTGTAGCTAGCTTTTTAGTGAATGAATTATCATGTGACTGGAGGGCAGGTGCCGCTTGGTTTGAATCTCAGCTTATCGATTATGATGTTTTTAGTAATCATTGTAATTGGGCATACATTGCGGGCCATGGAACAGACCCTCGAGGAGGTAGGCATTTTAATATAAAAAAACAAAAATCGACGTATGATCCAAACGGCTTATATGAGGCGTTGTGGAGTTAGGTTATTTTGGTTTTGGTAAAACTAATTATTTTCGGTAAAAGCATGTGTGCAATGGTGAGACATGCGAGTATGGGGAACACAATTAAAAAACCTTCAGCACTTAGGTCTAAATTTAAATAAATAATAATAAGAGTAATGGGCGCAGTAAACAGAAGAAGCCAAAGCATATCTGAAGAAAAATTAAAATCCTGGTTTATTAATGCCCTGATTCCATGCAAAAGACAAAAATAAAATCCAAACCAAATTAATGGATGCAGGAAGTAAGCCAACACAATCATGATAATCAACTCACCCATTAATAGAAAATAAATCTTATCTTTTGTTCTAATAAGGCTTAATAGTATATGGCTGGATAAAAAAATCAGATTTAAAAAGATTAAATATCGTAAAAAACTTAATGAAGAGGGGATAGCATTGCTATTAGTTAATAAATAAAATATTTCACTAACACTTGATGGATGAAATAAAGCTGGTAGAAAAGTCATAGAGAAACCCCAGCTATATTTTAAATATTTATACTTATTATCTATACACACAAGATCTGAATATCCAAAATGAATAATAGATATAGTGAGCAAAATAAAAAGACCTAAACTAGGTAAAAGGACCCATAACAAAAATCCTAATAAAGAAATTAATAGGTAGATAAAATAAAGTATGAAAGCATTTCTTTTGCTTCCGTTATCCCAAATAATTTTCCCATCAAATGCACCATGACTGATACCAAGTGTGCTTATTAAAAGAAATGAAATTAAAAGAATAGGGTTTGCATTTGAGAGGGAGTTAAGATCTAAATACAAATGAGTTGCTGGTAGTAGAGTAAAACATAAAGACAATATTATTAACCCACTAATAATGACGAATAGTTGATGTTTTAACACCTTACTCATTTCTTCTTAAAGAGGCCCTTAAACATTAAGCATTTTGGCATACTCATAATGATATTTATAATATCTAACCATGATGGTTTGTCTGATAAGAATTTAATAAACGATTTATGATTTGATTTTCTAAAAAGGTTAATAAATAAATCAGGACTTTTATTTGGATGATCTTTGATGACTCTTAAGAAAATTTTATCAAAAAAATCTAGCAATGGATTTGGACTATAACTAAAAGACAATAAATTATTTTTCGTTAAAGTTTTCTCTTTACACTCTGTAATCCAATTAGCGATTTTCCGCATTGAGTAACCTGATGATGCTCTAACCATGCCAGCACCAGTACCAATCTTAATTATCCTTTTGCTTCTTTGAGCCTCTATTAGAGCCATAGGAATAATACCTTTTTCTTTTCTGAGTATTTTATAGGAGCCATATTTTTTTAAATTTTTTGCGTGCTTTGTTTGTAGTTTTTTTAAATTGGGGTTATTTGAAAATAGTGTGGTTTCAATAAGAGCTCTTTTTTTTGAGAAGGGTAGCTGGTAAATAAACTCTGTTTCACTTTTGTTTTTTGAAAAAGACATTATTGTGGCTTCAAATTTATTAAAATAATTAGAGGTAACCTCAATTTCACTGCCAATAAATGCCTGCTGTATGTATTCGGATTTAACTTCGTCTTTTTCTACCTTAGGCCTGCTATCAATAAGGTATTCTGATATAAAATTACCCTTTGAGGTGCTTACCTGAATATTTTTATCTAGCTCAGTAACCTTTTTCACCTTAGCGCTATATAAAATTTTCATCTTGCTCTTTATTTGGCTTGAAAGTAACTTAAGCGTTGTATAGCCATCATGATAGACATAACGATAAGGATGAATATCTTTTTTAATTTTCTTCCCATTGCCCTCAATTAATATCTCATTCCATCGATGTTTTGATTTTAGTTTAAATTCTTTTTCAATATCAATTAGGCCAGGCCCCTCCCAAACACAAAAGGACTGACTGTGATCAATCATTTTTTTTTGCTCTAAAATCAGGACCGATAAGTTAGGTTTGTTTTTAAGCATTTTTGATAAAAACATAAGACTAGAAAGTCCAGCTCCGATTACGGTAATGTCATATTCATTTTTCATTAAACATTTGCATCCGGGAGATTACCAAGTGAGGCATGTAATTTTTTTTCATGTAAAGGTAAATCAACGACTTTTGAAAGCTTAAGTAATGTTTTAACTGTTAAATTAAGCTTTTCATATTTGTTAAGGAATACTCTTTGCTCATTAAAAGAATATTTTTTTTGGATAATTTTATGCCCAATACCTTGATAAATATTTGATGCCACCATAAATGACCTTTTAATTTTTTTTGGCAGCTGATTTATCCCATATAAACCACTTTTATAATACTGGTCAGCTAACTTAATTAGTTTATCTCTTGCTCCATTAATTATCATCATGTCAGTTTTTGATGGATCTTTATAATTATTTAAGCCAAGGGAAGCAGTCTCACTTTTAGGCAAATATATTCGACCAATTTGAGCATCTTCTTTTATATCACGACATATGTTTGTTAACTGCATCGCGATTCCAAAATCAATAGCAAAATATCTAAGTTTTGCATCATGAATATCTAGAACGTCACATATCATAAGACCAACAACTCCCGCAACGCGATAGCAATATTTTAAGAGCTGGCTTAGGTCAGTCGGTTGTTTAAATTCTAGGTCGCTAAACTGCCCCTTAAGAAATTGATTTATAATGTTTTGCTTTGGGTGCAGATTGAGATCAATACCCTTAAATTCTGCAAAATTTTCTTTAGGTCGGTTATTGTTTGTAAGAGAGATTATTTTAGATATCTCTTCTTTGGCCTTAGAGCTTTGATTTGATGTGTCTACGAGATCATCAAGTCTTCGACATAATGCATAAACAGCAAACAATTTGTTTGCTGTGGGTTTATCTAAGAACCACGAAGCCCAAAAAAAAGTCTTGCCGTGCTTCTGCATTACATTGGAATAATTACTCATGGGTACAAAATATTTTCAACAACTTTTGCTGAATTAATTACTCCAGGGACACCAGCGCCAGGATGCGTGCCTGCACCTACATAAAATAAATTTTTATACTTATCATCCTGATTATGCGTTCGAAACCATGCTGATTGTCTTAAAATAGGTGCTATTGAAAAGCCACTTCCATATGGCGTTCTATAGTTAGACTTAAAGTCTTTGGGTGTCATCGAAAAGATATCTCTGGCATTTTCTGTTATGCCTGGCATGATCGTTTTTCCTAATGCATCAAGAATTTTATTTGAAAATTTCTCTTTAATTTTATCCCAATCCTGATTTCCTTTTAAATTTGGAACAGGCACAAGTGCATAATAACTATCCTGCCCTTTAGGAGCAAAAGATGAATCAGTGCAGGTGGGCCTATGAAGATAAATAGAGAAATCATCTGCTAGTTTATGGTGATCAAAGATATCCTTAAGGAGTTCTTTGTATCTTGGCCCCATCCATATTGTATGATGAGCAACGTTTTTATATTGTTTTTTTGATCCAAAAAATAAGACAAAAAGACCCATAGAATGTTTTGCAAATTTATTTACGAATGCATTATGAAGTGATATTTTCTTTTTGCCGATCAGCTCTGTTGAGACTTGAATAGGGTCAGCATTGCTGATAACTAGATCAAACTTTTGACTTAGGCCATTAGTAAAATGAAGCTCTGAAATTTCGTTATTTTTAGTTGATAGGTGCTCAATATCATGCTTGTATTTTATTTTAATATCTTGACGTAACATAAGTTTTTCAAGTTCCTGAACAAGCTTACCTGTCCCACCCATGCAAAAGTAGATACCCCATTTTTGTTCTAAAGAGTGAATGAGGGCATAGATAGAGGAGGTCTGAAATGGATTACCTCCAACCAGTAGTGGTTGGATTGAAAATGCTTGTCTTAAATTAGGATGTTTAAGGTACCTTGATACAAAGGTGTATACGGACTCATACCCTCTCATTTTAATAATTGCAGGTGCATATTTAATCATTGTCATGATTTTATGGAATGGATGCCCAGCCAATTTTTGATACCCTAACTCGAATATTGCATTCGCCTCTTTAAGCATTTTTAAATAACCATCCACATCTTTAGGTGAAATTTTCCCAATTTGTTCAAGCATTTCTTCACGGTTAGGCCCATAGTCAAATTGTGTTTGGTCATGAAAATTGAATCGGTACCAAGGGTCTAATGGTCGAAAATCTAGATAGTCATCAAGTTTTTCTCCAAATAACTCAAACAATTCATTAAATAAATAAGGTGCTGTTATAACAGTAGGGCCTGCATCATGAATATAACCATTTTTTTTGAATACTTGAGCACGACCACCTAACGCATCCAGTCTATCAAAAAGGGTTACATCGTTACCTCTTGCACGGAGCCTTAAGGCGGCTGCGATTCCCCCAAAACCTCCCCCGATAACTCCAACCTGTTTCATTTTTTACCCTTATCTAAATTTTTCATTCTAAAACTAATTTCGTTAAAGATTGACATCAATACTGGCTCAATTACTTTAGGTACTCTATGAAATTCATCTTTCGCTTCATTTAATAAATTTTTGATCATATCTGTTTGGCTTTTGAATACATCCTCATTTAAATACTTAGTAAGACTCCGGGGATCTTTGATAATTTCTATTTTTTTTGATTCTTCGAGATTTTTTAAGATATTTATTAACATCCCATTTGGGTGGTTATTATATATATCAGTGCATTTATCTTGATCGATTCCAATTAAATTTTCTAAGTCATTTAGCCATTGATAAGAAAGTCCAAGGATATTAGAGGACTTTTGAAGTCCTTCACATTCTCCTTTTGAACATTCCTTACATTCGAACATACCCATCATTGGAAGCGATATAAAAGGTGCTGTTTTATGGGTTGCCATTTTTGTATATTGATCCCATGTCATTTTGTAGGGACTAATACTTATATCCTTTGATTGCCCAAAAATTATTTCTTTGACCGAGCAGGAGAGCAACTTCAATAAAATCGTTTGGTGCCAGCCCTGATCAATTTCTGTAATCTTTCTGAAAGCCTCAGCAATTAAATAATCTCCTGTGCAGATAGCAGCAGATATTCCAAACTCTTTCCATAAGCTCGTTTGCCCACGTCTAAGATTATCTTGATCACATACATCGTCATGAAGCAGGGATGCGCTATGAATTAACTCACAAACAACTGCCCAGTTGATGTAGGTTTGTGATGAAATACCTAATAAACCACCTGTTGCGAGCGCTAGCCTGGCCCTTAACCATTTTCCTTGAGACTCACCGTGGTGTGACAGCCATGCAGATAAAAATTGATCATCCACTTCAAAGCTTTTCGCAAAATCAATTTTAACTTTGTCTAAAAATTCATCCATCTCAGGCGGTACAAAAAAATTATCCCAATGTTTTTTCATAATTGATTATTTTTTTTATTGGCTTTTATGCTCCAATATCCGATTTTCTTTGAGCGATTAAATAAATCATAATACCGAATGATGCAATTGATAAGATATCTGCAACCGTATATCCAACCTGCAGACTGACATAGGATGCACTTGGATCAAATATTGGAAGTAAATAAACAACGGGGTAAATCGTCCAAGATACAATAAGTAACCATCTCGAATTACTAACTAAGCTTTGAACATTTTTTGGTTGTTTTAATATAGGTTGTTTTAATTTTATGATTAAGTTGTAAAGAATGAATAAGAAAGGAAACATTGCAAGTGACCAATATATCCATCTCTCATGTAATTGATCAGCATCGACTAATCCTTCACCAGAGTAACCTAAGAGCACCATAATAACTGCTGCAACAGTCAACTTAGCTCCCAAAGAAAAAGTCTCTTCTCTTGTTAGCCTTATAACCAAGACGAGCTCAAGCAATAGCAGGGGTACGGTTAGAAGCCATCCAACATAGCGATAACTTACATTCAATTGTCCGCCAGTTTCTGTAATTACGCCATTAATTACTATATAGGCTTCATTAAAGCTCTCAAATATTCTTAAATAATGATAGAGCGCGATAAGGCAAACCAAACCAGCTAGAGTGAGTGCTGTTTTATAAGCAGGCGCAACTTGTGACCTCTGACAAAAAAAGAAGACAGTGCTCGCGCCAAATGTGGCGATTGCAAAGGATAAAGTGTTGTAGAGTAAATTGTAGTCAGCTAATTGCATTACACCCTAAATCAAAAAAAAGAATTAAAAAAAACGCGCCATTAAATGACGCGTTTTTAATATTACACTACAGATTCAAAAATTACTTAGCTTTTGTACCTGATGTAGCTGCTGCCCAAATTACAACACCGAAGGCAATCTTGTTAACAAAATCAGCTAAGTTGTATACGATATTTAGAGTACCGGCATCAGCGCTGCCTGTATACCCAAGATAGTAACCGATTGGATAAATAGCCCAACCAACAGTCACAATCAATCTTAACGCATTAAAAGCTTTCTTACTTGCTACAGTACCTTTGCTTGCACTGATTTGGCTTGCTTCACCTTTAAATACTTCCCAGATGATATATAACCATGCAACCATACCGATCCAGAAACCAGACCATAAGCTACCACCGTCTCCCATTGCACTTACTTCACCAATATAGCCTGCAACTAACATAACTACAGAGGCAATTAGTAAACGCCAGAAAACTGAAATAGAAACAACTGCAATAGCAGCAAGAATTAAATAGAACTCTACAATTTGTAGTGGAACTGTAAGTAGCCAATCTACATATCTAAATACTGTAGGTGAACTCCCTGTTTCAATCCAAATACCACGCATGTAAAAATAGTGAATAGCAGCAATACCTGTAACCATTGCGGCTACTGTAAGTGAAGTTTTCCATTTACCTACAGCTCTATCTCTCTCAACCCAGAAAAAAAATGTTGCAGCAACCATAGCCGCTGAAAGCAGCCAAAAGGAAACTCCAACGTAATCTGATGGATTTAACATATTTAAAACCCTCCTATAAAAACGTTTAAACAAAAATGTCTTAGCATCATCACCCGAAAGACTGTTTTACGCTTTGATTAAAAAAAATGCCTTATAAAGAGAGCTAATAAATAATATAACTTAATTTTTAAATCTTTATTAGCACACCTTGTAAAACAATTATTAATTTAACACAGTATTTACAATTTATTAACAAATAAATACCGTGCAAACACCTAAGTAAAATAACTAGGTTCATGAATTTTATTATAGATTTATTATTTTGGAAAGATATAACCACTTAATCTATAATAACTTCCGTATGAATAAATTAAGATTAATTTTAGGGGATCAATTAAACATAAATCATTCATGGTTTAAAGAAAATAATCATTTAGTTACTTATGTAATGATGGAAGTCAAAGATGAGACAAATTATGTTTTACATCACGCACAAAAATTAATAGCAACGTTTGCTGCGATGCGTTTTTTTGCAAAACAGCTCCAACAAAAAGGTTTTGAGGTCATTTATTTAAAAATTAATGACAAAGAAAATAAGCAGGGTTTTCACCAAAACATTAGTAGCATTATCAAAGAAAGAAATATCAGTGAATTAGAATATCAAGAGCCGGACGAATATCGGTTGTTGACCGAATTAAAAAAACTTCAGTCTATCCAAGAGATAAAAACTGTGTCAGTCGATACAGAACATTTCTTAATCCCAAAGCTTTATGCGAAAGCATTTTTTTCTGAAAAGAAACATTGGCGGATGGAAGAATTTTATAGAAACATGAGAAAGAAATTTTCTATTTTAATGGATGGTGAAAAACCTATTGGAGGAAAATGGAATTATGACTCAGAGAATCGAAAGCGTTGGGATGGCAACCCAAGCTCTAGTGAAGACTTTAGGCCTTCCCATAATCACGAAAAGATTTTTCTAGAAATAAATGATGAAAATATCGAGCACTTTGGAGAGAGTCAAGCAACAAACTTTCGTTGGCCAATAAGCAGAGAAGAGTCTGTTAATTTGCTTGAAAGTTTTATTGAAAAAGATTTAGTCAATTTTGGTAATTTTCAGGACGCACTGCATGATGAAAATTGGAGATTGTTCCACTCATTTTTATCTTTTTCGCTTAATTCTAAAATGCTTACCCCGCACGAGGTGATAAAAAAAGCTGAAGATGCATATTATAAAAAAGATTTGCCTCTTGCATCAGTTGAAGGATTTATTAGACAGATTTTAGGATGGCGAGAATACATAAGAGGAGTTTATTGGGCAAATATGCCTGGGTATGATCAGCATAATTTTTTTAAACACAACGTCAAGTTACCCGATTGGTATTGGACAGGAAAAACCGATATGCGTTGTTTATCATTGAGTATTTCTCAATCGTTAAAAAATGCTTATGCTCATCATATTCAACGATTGATGATTATAGGCAATTTTAGTTTGCTGGCAGGGCTAGATCCTAAAGAAGTTCACAAATGGTATCTTGGTATTTATATTGATGCCTATGAGTGGGTAGAACTGCCAAACACACTAGGGATGAGTCAGTTTGCAGACGGGGGCTTACTCGCTACAAAGCCTTATGTTTCATCAGCCGCTTATATTAATAAAATGGGTAATTACTGTTCTAATTGTAAATATAAGCTTAAGGAAAAACTCGGGGAAGACGCCTGTCCATTTAATTCACTTTATTGGAATTTCTTTGATAGGCATCAAGATAAACTCGCAAATAATCCAAGGCTTGGCATTGTTAATAGCCAACTTAAAAAAATGGATAAACACCAAAAAATTGAAATCAATAAAAAAGCTAAATTTTATTTAGATAACATAAATTCACTGTAATAAATTTCAATTTTAAAGTCGAAATAAAAATTATTTAGGTATAATTTCTATCAATGATTTTCACTAAGAACATTACGAAAACTTATCTTAAAGCACTCAGTCATGTAGTAATTATTTTATTTTTAGTTTCCTGTAAGGCGGTTGGGCCTGACTATGAAGGTGCGCCTGAGTTAGAGGTACCTGAAAATTGGGATAATCAATTAAATAACGAATTTATTGAAGCAAGCGTTAGCCAAACACAATGGTGGACACTTTTTAATGATCCAGTTTTAAACGATTTAATTAGTAGGGCTGCTGTTGATAATTTAGATGCAAAAATTTCACTCGCAAGAGTGGAGGTAGCTAGAGCGAATCTTGGAATTGCTGAGGGAGCAAAGTTACCGGCATTAGATGGTCTAGGAGATGTATCAGAAAAAAGTAAAAGTAAGTCGGTTTCGGGAGATAAAGATACTGATATCTATTCATCGATAGGACTTGATATCAGTTGGGAGATTGATATTTTCGGTTATTTAAGAAGATCAATTGAAGCAGCGGATGCTCAATTGGATCGCTCTGTTGAACGATATCGGGATGTGATGGTGATTTTGTATGCAGAAATTGCCAATAATTATGTTGCCTTAAGAACCGCACAAGAGCGTCTTCAATATGCCCTTGAAAATGTTAAATCACAAAAAGATACCTTGAGAATTGTTAACGCTCGCTATGAAGCTGAGCTTGTTTCAGAAGTTGATCTTCTTCAATCAGAACAAAACTTAGCTGCAGCACAATCCAATATTCCTCTTTTTCATGCAAGAATCAATGAGTTATCCAATAGCCTTGCAATACTATTAGGTAAAAATCCAGGCACTTTAAATTCAGAGTTGAAGCAGAGTTATGGTATTCCGCATGTGCCTGAAAAAACAGTGGTTCAGGTCCCTAGAGAAATTCTAAGACAACGACCAGACATTAGGGAGGCGGAGAGGTTATTGGCTCAAGAAACAGCTGAGGTCGGTATTGCAACTGCTGAGGAATATCCTAGATTCAATCTAAACGGTACCTTTGGTTATGATTCAAAAGAATTTGATAATCAATTCAGCTCTGACTCTAGGTATTGGTCATTTGGTCCAAATTTTAGATGGAATATTTTTGATGGAGGTGCAACACAAGCGGCAATTGAGGTTCAGGATGCGCAAGTTGAAGAAGCTCGTGTAAACTATGAAAAGAGGGTATTAAGGGCATTTGAGGAAGTGGAAAACGCGATTAAATCTTATAAAGAGGAGAAACAAAGAAATGCCTCTCTGAATGTGTCGGTAAGTGCAGCAAAGAAGGTAAATAAGATCACACTTGCTAGATATACCTCTGGTTTAATTGATTTTCAAGAAGTTCAAGATGCTGAAAGGGTTATCTTTTTTCAAGAAGATGATTTAGCGAAAAGTAATGGTAATTTAGTGCAATTTATAATTCAATTATATAAAGCTATGGGTGGCGGTTGGGAAGATACAGAAACTGCAACAGAAATAATTGTTAATGAACAGATTCAGGAATAACGCATGAAAAACATAATTCTTTTGATATTTTTAAGCTTTTTTCTTTCATCTTGCGATGAAGATGAGCCAACCAAGGATGCTCCAATTCCTAAGATTGCATGGATGGAGGTAAGTGTAACCGGTGTGGAACAATCAAGGAGATTGTCTGGACAACTTAATCCTAGAGAAGGGGCCTCGCTAAGTTTTAATAGCGGTGGTTATGTCACAGATGTAAAAGTTGACTTAGGTAGTAAAGTAAAAAAGGGTCAGGTTTTAGCGAGATTGAGTCAAAGAGATCCAAAGAGTCTTTACCTCTCTGCTCAAGCTGATTTTGTTAATAAAGAGTCATATTATAACCGTATGAAAGTTGCACGAGAAAGTAAGGCGGTTTCACAACAGGATGTATCAGACGCTAAAACAGAATTAGAGATTGCCGCTTCTAATTTAGCAATTAATAAAAAAGGCCTTGAAGATACTGTCCTTAGAGCGCCTTACGATGGCACAATTACCTTTAAGGATGTAGATCCAGCACAGCAAGTCTTTATTGGCGAAACACTTTTTAAAATTGATGGTGGCCAAGGGCTTGAGGTTTCTGTTTATGTCCCAGAAACATTAATAAAAAAATTGGTTCAAGATAAGATATATACAGTCACCTTTCCTGCTGCTAAAAACCTTGAAATGAAAGCAGCTTTAAAAGAAATTGGAACACAAGCCACAAGAGCAAATTCGTTTCCCGTTGTGTTATATCTTACTCAACAGTCATCAGAACTTCGAGCAGGAATGACAGCAGAGGTTTCATTCGTATACTTTCAAGACGTTGAAGAAAGCATTTTGATACCAAATTCTGCTTTGGGTGTTGGTAATGAACAATCAAGCTTTGTTTATGTTTTTGATTCAAATACGAGCAGACTCAAGAAAGTCATGGTAAGGCCACTTAATATTACAAATAATGATGTTTATGTTCAAGGCAACATAAAATCTGGTGACATTATCGCAGTGGCAGGTATTCCATACCTTCGAAACAATCAAGAAGTTGTTCTTCAAGAGCAAGACATAGAAATATTTAACTTTAATTGAGGCTAATCTTTTAATGAATATTTCAGAGTTAGCTTTTAAATATCAGAAAATATTTTTATTTATTGTTGTAAGTCTAATGGTCTATGGAGGCATCAGTTATTTTACTTTGCCTTCTCAAGAGGACCCTAATATTGTCAATCGTGAAGCTATAGTTACAACCAAATTCCCAGGTATGTCTCCACAAAGAGTTGAGCTTCTGATAACTAAAAAATTAGAAGAAAATATTCGTAAGATTCCAGAGATTAAGAAGCTTACGTCAATTTCCGAAACAGGATCCTCAATCATTCATGTCAAGATAGAAGACAAATACTTCAATCTAGACGCTATTTGGCAAAACTTACGAAATAAAGTTAAAGACACAGAAAAAGAATTGCCTGAGGGAGCCTCTATCCCAAATATTAACGATGAATTTGGAGATGTTGCTGTCATAACAATGGCATTAACCTCAGATGGTTTTGATATGAATGATATGCATGATATGGCAAAACATATTAGAGATATTATCTATAGCGTAAAAGGGATAAAAAAAATTGATTTATTTGGAGTCCAAGACGAAAGAATTTATTTAAAATTTGAATCAACAAAGCTTGCAGAATTAGGGATTAATCCCAGTCAGATTTCGGCTGCACTTAAATCACAAAATATTATTCTTCCTGGAGGTCAGGTCGATACAGGCGCTAGATCATTTGTTTTAGAGCCAACTGGTGACTTTAAAGATATCGAAGAGCTAGGGGATACATTAATCTCAGTACCCCATTCAAGCTTTAAAACAGATACAGAAAGCGTTATTTCTTTGAGAGATATAGCAGTTATTGAACGCGGATATATAGATCCACCCAACAAAACAGCATATTTTAATGGAAAACCGGCTATTGTCTTTGGCATTTCTATGCTGGATGGTTACAACCTCTTAGAATTTTCGCCAAGAGTTTTAAATGTAATAGCTGAAATTCAAGAAACAATGCCTTTTGGATATAATTTAGATATTGCAACCTATCAAGCTGATGTCGTAGAGGAAACCATTAATGGGGTATCAATTAATGTTTTGCAAACACTAGTAATTGTCCTTTTTTCAGTCATTATCTTTCTTGGCTTTAGAACGGGTTTTATTGTTGGCTCAATCGTTCCAACCGTAATGCTGATAACACTCGCGTTAATGAATTTTTATGATCTACAGCTCGAAAGAATGAGCTTGGCAACCCTTATCATTGCTTTAGGTTTGCTCGTAGATAATGGTATTGTTGTGGCCGAGGATTTTATGAAAAGGCTAGAACGAGGTATCTCTAGAATTGAAGCCCTTAAAGGGGTCGGTAAAGAACTGACTATCCCCTTACTTACCTCATCCTTAACAACTATTTTATTTTTTTTGCCGCTTATGTTGGCAGAATCAACAGCAGGAGAATACACAAGGTCTCTTTCACTGGTCATAGCAATGGCTTTATTGACATCATGGATAGCAGGGCTTTGTCTAACACCTATACTTTGCTATTACTTTTTAAAAATAGATAAGAAAAAAAGTAAAGAAAAAGAAACATCAGGGATTTTTTATAAACTATCGATCGGCTACGGTTTTTTATTGAAAGGTATTTTAAAGATCAGGTTTCTATTTTTAGCGGCGATGTTTGCTGCATTTATATTTTCAATAATGGCAAGTAAAGAGGTACCAAAACGTTTTTTTCCGGACTCTGATAGACCCCAAATCTTGGTTTATACCCAACTACCCGCTGGTACCTCCCAAAGAGAAATGACGTTTCAAATGAAAAAAGTTTTTGGACTTCTAAATGACAGAGAATTATTCCCAAATATTAAATCATATTCTGGTTATGTGGGTTTTGGTGGTCCTCGCTTTGTTTTATCCCTTGCTCCTGACGATGCTGCAGATAATATGGGATTTATAATTATCAACATTGATGATGTAGAAGAACAAGACAGCTCTATTGAAAATTTAAAAAATAATTTAAATGATCAATTTCCAGGTATGTTTTTTAGAGTTAATAAAATGTTTCTGGGTTCGAGTGATTCAAGTGAAATTAAGCTTCAAGTAGTGGGTCCTGATTCTGATGTTATTTATGCTAAAGCTCAGCAATTAGTTGATAGGTTGCATGAAATACCTGGCACCATTGATATAAGAACAGATTGGCAAAATAGAACTTTAAAAATTCTAATTAAAGTTGACCAGGTGAGGGCGAGAAGAGCCGGTGTTTCTTCAAATGATATTGCGCAATCGCTCAATGCTTATTTTGAAGGCTCAGAGGTTACTCAATTTCGTGAAGAAGATAATATTATCCCAATTCTCTTTAGAGCTGAGGATGATGAAAGATTTAATATGGATAGGATGAGGACGTTAAATGTTTACTCATCAAGCAATAATAACAATGTGCCTTTATTCCAAATAGCAGATTTCGAAGGGCAAAATCAATTTTCACGTATCGCTAGGCAGGATTTATTCAGAACAGTCTCTGTACAAGCAAAAAATATGAACGCAACGGCTGAGGACTTTAGAGAGGTATTAGATCCAATTGTTGAAGAGTTAAATGATGGCTTACCATCTAATCATATGATCAGATACGATGGCGTTATAAGAGAGTCTAAGGAAGCACAAGATTCACTTTCTGCGAATGTCCCTTTGGTGATTGGGCTTATTATTATCCTTCTTGTTGCTCAGTTCAATTCGTTTAGACGACCATTAATTATTCTAATTACTATTCCTCTGTCTTTCATCGGCGCTGTATTAGGATTATTAATTTCGGGATCAAACTTTGGGTTTATGGGCACGCTCGGTCTTTACAGCTTAGCAGGCATTATTATAAATAATGCGATAATTTTGATTGATAGAATTGATTTAGAAAGGGAGATGGGTAAGAAAATTTATGATGCAATCGTTAGCGCCTGCCAGCAAAGGTTAAGACCCATTATTATTACCACATTAACAACAACTTTAGGCTTACTGACTTTAATAATTCCTCATGACCCATTATTTTATGGCTTGGCTAATATTATTGCATATGGCTTGGGTGTTGGTACATTCTTGACTTTAGCGGTGGTACCTGTTTTGTACTCCCTGATGTTTAAGGATAAGAAAATTATTAGAAAATAAAGTTTATGGTTACAAAGAGAATTCAATACCCAAAAGATGGCGAAAGAAATATTAATAACTCTCAAAGGTTATTTTTAGTTTATATTATTTGTATTCTTGTAGATATGACGATTCTAAATATATTCGCAGAATTCAGCCACTCAGTTTACGTAGAGTCTTTTTCTATAACTATTTTTATTGCTATTTTTTTACAGTTATTTATTGTTTTAACAAAATACGCAGAACATAAGCTATCAAATTTTTTTGGAGATAAGAAAAACTATCTGACAAAAATAATGTATTTCTTGGCTTTATGGGCATTATTATTTTTCTCTAAACTCTTAATGCTGCATGGCGCTAATTTAATATTTGGAGATAAGATAAATTTTTACGGCATGTTTGATGGGTTATTGGCCTTTATAATAATTATCTTCTCTTTTCTTTTAGGGGAGTGCTTGCTTACCAAAATTTACCATGCACTTGAGTCCAAATAAATAAAAAAAATTAATAATTTAGATTTAATCTTGATTCTTTTAATGTACTCAATAAATCACAATAAGAACCATTTGTGGGATGATTTTTATCTATTTTAAGACTATCAATCTCTGATGTTAGCTTATTGAGAAGCTCTGTATAAATTTCGTTTATGTAATAACCAATCGTTACTTCATCATATTGAACAACCTTCCAAAGAGATATTTTCATTGTTTTGATAAAGTTGTCTGGGTTAACTTGATCCTTAGATCTTGTTTGATAAACTTTAACATTAAGATCACCATAAAGAATTGTGCTTTGGGGATTGTAGGATAAAATTGGTTTTAAAATAAGAATGGCATCTGTAATATTATTCGTAGAGCATTTTTTTATATTTGAGTATGCTGGTAAGCTTTCAATTGCTTTAGACATCAATGGGGATGGTTGATAGTGGAAGTTACTATTAAGAGCATGAAGAGTTTGATTGGTTGCCTGGTTAACATAGTACTGAAGGTTTGCAGCATATGAGAGGCTTGATAAAAAAAGAGTTGAGATGAAAAGTATAATTTTTTTTACAAATGCATTTGTCATTTTGTTCATCCTAAATATTTATTCAGCAAGAGCAGATTTTACAGCAAAAGTTGTGCGAGTGGTTGATGGGGATACAGTTTATGTTGCAAATAAATCTGGTAAAAAATTTAAGGTAAGGTTAACCGGTATTGATGCTCCTGAGCAAAATCAACCATACGGTTTGGCATCAACATATCATTTAAAAGGGGTTCTAATCGATAAATGGGTTTTGCTAAAATCAAAACCAAAGAATGGAAATATTTATTCTGTTGATAGATATAATAGAGTTTTAGCTAAATTAATATTGGATGGAAACGATGTAAACTTTCTTCAAGTATCAAGTGGTTATGCTTGGCATTTTAAAAGATACCAAAAACAACAAAGTCCATCAGACAGAGAGCTCTACAGTCAAGCTGAGTTAAATGCAAAAAAAAATAAACTTGGTCTTTGGGAAGAAAAAAAACCAATTGCCCCATGGAAATGGCGTAAAATAAAAAAATAATTTTATTAACTTTTTGGAAATGAGGTTCGTTTTGAAAAATAATTTATCAGCTAATTTAATAACTCTCTTTTTATTTATCTTTTTTGCTAGTCCAGTGTATTCTGCTTGCATGGATTTCTACAATCAAGATTTAAAGACCTTACAAGGAAAGAAGTTTAATTTATGTGAGTATCAAGATAAACCTATTTTGTTTGTGAATACAGCAAGCAAATGTGGGTTTACATCACAATTTGAAGGCTTAGAGAAACTTTACAAAGAACATAGCAGCGACATGTTGGTAGTTGGTTTTCCTTCGAATGATTTTAATCAAGAGTTTAAAACCGACAAAGAAATTCAGGATTTTTGTAAATTAACATATGCTGTTGATTTTCCAATGATGAGCAAGTCAAGCGTCGTTGGGCCGAATGTAAATCCTGTGTATAAAAATCTAAAACAAATGACAGGGGAGGCACCTATGTGGAATTTTTATAAGTTTATTGTAATGCCAAATGCTGAATCTGCTTTTGTCTTTCCTAGCACCGTAGACCCAGAATCTTCAGATATTATGGGGCTACTTGAACCTTATTTCGAAAATTAGTTTTTCATAAATTGTATGATGATTGCTGAGAGCTCCTCAACAGATTTTGATGTGGAGTCGGCTGTCGGAATTCTAGCTTTTTTCATAAGTTCCTCAGCTTGCCCGATTTCTTGCCTGCAATTAGATAGCGATGCATAATTGCTTTCTGGCCTTCTTTCATTTCTGAGGGAATGTAATCGTTCAGCTTTAATAGTAAGTCCAAATATTTTATCAAGGTATCCCTCTAGGATAGGAGGTAGCTTTCCTCTTTCGAAGTCCTCGGGTATGAGTGGGTAGTTCGCAGCTTTGATACCAAATTGCATCGCAAGGTAGATGCTGGTGGGCGTTTTACCACTCCTAGAGACGCCTACAAGTATGACTTGTGCTTGATTTAATCCCGTATGTGTCATGCCATCATCATGGCCTAATGCAAAATTTATTGCCTCCATTCTAGAGCCATATTGATTTGTTTTTATGCTATGAGAAACGCCAGGTCTTGTTAACGCTGGCTCATTAAGCTCGACTCCCAATGGATGTATAAATGAATCAAATAAGTCAATATAATAAGCATCAACCGCTTTTAATTCATTTCTTAGGATTTCATTTCCGATAGACATGATCACGATGGGTCTTGATCCCGTCATCATTTTTATATTGGCGACTCTCTTTTGAGCATCTTCAACTTTTTCAATTGAGTCTGTGAAGGGAATCCTGATTTGATCAAATTCAGTTTCAGGGAAATGTGCCAACAGACCCCCTAAAGAACCTGCCGTAATACCTGTTCCATCAGATATAAAAAAGGCTGTCCTTTTATTTTTAGACATTTATTTTTTGCTTAGATTTTTCCATGTGCTTATTACTGTATCAGGATTTAATGACATCGAATCCATTTTTTGCTCCAACAACCATTTAGCAAAATCAGGGTGATCAGAAGGGCCTTGTCCACAAATACCTATATAACTTTTACTTGCCTTTGCTCCCTCTATCGCTAATTCAATTAACTTCATAACAGCTGGGTCCCTTTCATCAAAGCCATCGGCCAGAATCCCTGAATCTCTATCAGTCCCCAATGTAAGTTGAGTTAAGTCATTAGAACCAATTGAAAAACCATCAAAATATTTTAGAAACTCTTTAGCCAAGATTGCATTTGAGGGGACTTCACACATCATAATTAGCCTTAACCCATTTTCTCCTCGTTTAAGGCCATTTTCTGCCAGAATATTAATGACCGCTTCAGCCTCTTTTAGTGTTCTGACAAAAGGGATCATCAATTCGATATTTGTTAAACCCATTTCATTTCTTGCTTTTAACATAGCCTGACATTCGAGTTTAAAACAATCTTTAAATTGTTCTGAAATATATCTTGCCGCACCTCTGAAGCCAATCATTGGATTTTCTTCTTCGGGCTCGTAGATGTCTCCAGCAACTAATTTTTTATATTCATTTGATTTGAAATCGGACATCCTTACGATAACTGGTTTTGGATAAAAGGCAGATGAAATAGTAGCAACACCTTCAGTTACTTTATTGATATAAAATTCTTTTGGTGATGAGTACCCCTTGGATTTAAAATCAATCGTTTTTTGGATATCTTCTGGCATGGCCTCATAATTTAATATCGCCTTTGGGTGAATGCCAATCATGTTGTTAATAACAAATTCAAGCCTTGCAAGCCCGACTCCATCATTAGGAATTTGCGCGAATGTAAAGGCCATATCTGGATTGCCAACATTCATCATAAGTTTTATAGGTAATTTTGGTAAATCACCATCCTCTTGAACATTAACCTCAAAATCTAATTTACCTTGATAAACAATGCCTGTTTCACCCTCCGCGCATGAAACTGTAACAGTATCCTGCTCTTTAAGAAGCTCTGTCGCATTAACGCTACCCACAATTGCGGGAATTCCAAGCTCTCTGGCAATGATGGCTGCATGACATGTTCTGCCTCCCCGGTTTGTAACTAAAGCCGAAGCCCTTTTCATAACTGGCTCCCAATTTGGATCAGTCATATCAGCTACTAACACGTCACCAGGTTGTACGGTATGCATTTCTGATGGATCTTTTACTATCCTAACAGGACCTATACCAATCTTTTGAGTTACCGCTCTGCCTGCAACTAGTGCTTTGCTTGACTCATTAAGTTTGTATGTTTCAGTTACATTTTGATGTTGGGATTTTACAGTTTCAGGTCTCGCTTGAAGTATATATAACTTGCCATCTAGTCCATTTTTACCCCACTCAATATCCATTGGACATCCATAATGAGATTCAATTATCATTGCGTAATTAGCTAGCTCTGTAACATCTTTATCGTTAATGCTAAATTGATTTGCTAGAGATTCTTCAACATCTATTGTGCTTGTACTTAAGCCAGCTTTAGTATCCTCACTAAATATCATTTTAATTTTTTTTGACCCAATAGACTTTCTAACGATAGCACTCTTGCCGAGCTTTAAAAGTGATTTGTGGACATAGAATTCATCTGGATTGACTGATCCCTGAACGACTGTTTCGCCTAAGCCATAAGAAGAGGTGATGAAAACAACGTCCTTGAATCCAGATTCTGTATCAATAGTAAACATTACACCTGAGGAGCCGGTATCGCTTCTTACCATCTGTTGAATACCAGCAGAGATTGCGACATCCGAATGAATAAAGTTTTTATGAACTCTGTATGAAATTGCACGATCATTATAAAGCGAAGCAAATACCTCTTTAATTGCCTGCTTTATGTTGTCTAACCCATGAATATTTAAAAAGCTCTCTTGTTGGCCAGCAAATGATGCATCCGGCAAGTCTTCAGCCGTCGCTGAAGAACGGACTGCAAATGTTGTGCCTTTAGGTGATTTTTTAATTAAGTTGTCATAATGATTTTCGACATTATTTTCAAAGTCACTCGAGAAGGGCGTATCAAGAATCCATTTTCTAATTTTTTTACCGCTCTGTGCAAGCTTAACAACATCATTTACATCTAAATCTATCAGCTCTTGTTCAATTCTTTCTCCCAATTGATCGTGAGCTATAAAGTCATTGAAGGCATCTGCAGTTGTCGCAAATCCAGTTGGAACCCTCACACTCTTTGCCTTGAGTTGGGATATCATTTCACCAAGCGAAGCATTTTTGCCCCCTACAATGGCGACATCTTTATTTCTGAGTTCTTCGAAAGAGATTACACTTTGTGTCATGAGGTACCTTTAAAATAATACAATATTAGTTATCAAGCTTACTTTCTATTGAGAATATTTAATTATACAAAGAACGTAATTCTGCCATATTATGTGCGTACTTGTCGACTGAAACGTTTTGTTTGATTAGCTATATAAAACATCGTAATAAATTAATAATTGTAAGCCTTCTTTGATTATCAGAAAAAATTGTTGTTATTTGTTAAATTTTGTTAAAATGTCGAATCCAAGCCATTAAGTTAAAAACTAAGGCTTTATTACATTATATAAATAATCAATTAAAAAAAATACGGAGAAATCAATGGCTTCATTACTTGAACAACTAAAATCAATGACAACAATTGTTGCAGACACAGGAGAGGTAGACGCAATTAAATCCTTAAAACCTGTTGATGCCACAACTAATCCTTCATTACTATTAAAGGCAAGCAAACTACCACAGTGTGAGCCCATGATTGAAGAAGCTATCACGTATGCAAAGGGTAAAAGTTCTGATAAAGCTCAACAAATAGAAGATGCTGCAGATAAGCTTGCTGTTCTCGTTGGCCTAGAAATTTCGAAGCACATCCCGGGTAGAATTTCTACTGAAGTCGATGCTAGCTTATCTTTTAATATCGATAAGATGGTTGCTAAAGGAAGAGAAATTATTGCTCTATATAAAGAAGCTGGGCTACCAAAAGATAGGGTCTTAGTTAAATTAGCATCTACATGGGAAGGTATTAAAGCTGGTGAGATATTAGAAAAAGAGGGGATTAACTGTAATCTAACATTGTTATTTAGTTTTGCTCAAGCCAGGGCTTGTGCAGAGGCAGGTGTTTTTCTAATATCCCCGTTTGTTGGAAGAATTTTAGATTGGTATAAAGCCAGTACCGGAGAGGAATATACCTCTGAAACTGATCCAGGTGTTGTTTCAGTTCGTAATATTTATAGCTGGTATAAAGAGCACGGATTTAAAACGGTAGTTATGGGCGCATCATTTAGAAATATAGGTGAAATTACAGCTTTATCTGGCTGTGATAGATTAACTATTGGACCAGCGCTTATTGAGGAATTGGCAGCAACAGAGGGAGACCTTCCTCAGCAGCTTAAAGATAACGGTGCTTCAAAAGAAAAACCATCCAAACTTAAAGAAGATGAATTTAGATTTGATCATAACGAAGATGCAATGGCAACTGAGAAGCTTTCGGAAGGTATTAGAAACTTTGTGATTGATCAAAATAAACTAGAGGACGCATTAAGTCAAAAACTTTAAGCGATAGAGCTTCATTTAATTGACAATATTTAACTGAAGTTATATCATCCTCGGTCTTCTCGACCTAAATGAGAAAAAAGATTTTACGAGTTTGTAGCGTAAATATTTTATTAATAAAAGTATTTTTAAATATGGGAGATTAAACCATGGCATTAACACAAATGGCACTAGATTCATTAGACTTTGACGCAACAGTTGCACTAGCTGAAACAGTTGCACCTCACGTTGACATCTTAGAAATTGGTACACCTTGTATCAAACATAACGGTATTAAACTGCTTGAAACACTAAAAGCAAAATTTCCAAACAACCTAATCCTTGTTGACTTAAAAACAATGGATGCTGGTGAGTACGAATCTGAGCCTTTTTATAAAGCAGGTGCTGATATCTGTACTGTATTAGGTGCTTCAGGAATTGCTACAATTAAAGGCGTTATTGCTGCTGCTAAGAAATACGGTAAAGAATGTCAGGTTGACATGATTAACGTTGATGATAAAGAATCATTAGCAAAAGAAGCTGTTGCTGCTGGTGCAGATATTATCGGTGTTCACACTGGTCTTGATGCTCAAGCTGCTGGTCATACACCTTTTGCTGATCTCGCTGCAATTGCTGCATTAAACACGGGTGCTAAAATTTCAGTTGCTGGTGGTGTTAAAGCTGCTACAGCACAAGAAGTTAAAGACGCAGGTGCTGCAATTATTGTTGCTGGTGCTGCTATTTATGGCGCTGCTGATCCTGCTGCTGCTGCTGCTGAAATTACAGCTATTGCTCACTAATTAGTAACAATAGAATGTATATTTAAAAAACCCGGCATTTAAGCCGGGTTTTTTTTTGGTATTATTAAATTAAATAATGATAAGGAGTAAATATTGATATGGATACACAAAAATTAATTGTTGATAAGATTACAGCTGTTCTAGAATCAACAGATAAAAATCAATCTGCCGAACTAAAAAAGCTAATTGATCAAGCAGGCCATATTTTTGTTGCAGGTGCCGGGCGATCAAAGCTTGTATCAAGTTTTTTAGCAATGAGGTTAGTTCATTGTGGATATAACGTAAGTATGGTTGGAGAAATTGTGACACCAGCTTTGAAGGAAGGAGATCTATATATTGTAATTTCTGGTTCAGGTGGAACTAAAACGCTTCTTCCCACTATAGAAACTGCAAAATCTAAGGGCGCGAAAATTGCTATTGTTTCTATGAAAGCCTCCTCTGCGATGTCTGATTTAGCCGATTTAACATTAAAAATGGGTAATGATGAAGTTTTTGCTGTAACCAAAGGCTTGCCAATGGGTACTTCATTTGAACTTTCAACGCTGGTTTACCTTGAAGCTATTATTGGTGAGATTGTCTTTGATAAAGACCTTACTGAAGAGGGTATGAGAGCTATTCACGCTAATCTTGAATAGTTTTTTAATTGAATTTTATAAAAAAAGACACTCAGGTGTCTTTTTTTCTTATATATAAAATGATTTTTGATGGATAATAATTTCATGCTAATAAAAAAAATTCCTTACAATCTTGATACCACAGCATACTACGAACAAATCCGGCACTTAGATTGGCCTGTTTTTTTTGATAGCTGTTATCAAGCTGATAGAAAAAAAAGTCCCTATGCGCGCTATGACATAATTTCTGCAGACCCTTTCATCAAAATTTATTCAGATTCTAATCATATTAATATTCATGAAAAAAATAAGAGCTTTACCTCAGAAGAAGATGGCTTAAAGATAGTAGAAGAATATATTAATCAATACTCAAAACCACATTCCGAGATACCTTTTATTGGGGGAGCAATAGGTTATTGCTCCTACGAAATGAAGTCTAGGGTGAAAAGTAACTTAGTGTTACCAAAACTCTCGATGGGTATTTATGACTGGGCGCTAATAATTGATCACTTTCTTCAGGAAGCCTACTTAGTAACCACTAATGCTGATAAAGATACAAGTACAAATTGGCCCACTTATATTGAATTATTGAGCACATTAAAAATTAATAAAAGAGGTGATTTCAATATAAAAAGTGATATTGATGATAATTTATCTTTTGAAGCATACCGTAAAAAATTTATGTCTGTGATGGAATATTTAAAAGAGGGTGATTGTTATCAAATTAACTTATCTAAACAATATAAAGTTTTAGTTGACGGAGATAGTTGGCAATTTTATAAGGTCTTTAGAAATTTAAATAAATCAAGATATATGGCTTTTTTAGACTTTAGTGACTTTGAAATTTTATCAGGCTCACCAGAGAGATTTATTGAGGTCAGAGATGATGATGTTGTTACCAGACCAATAAAAGGAACAAAGGCAAGAAATAAAGATCCGCAACAGGATCAAATAAATGCTGAGGCTCTTAAAAAATCAATCAAAGATCAATCGGAAAACTTAATGATAGTCGACCTTTTGAGAAATGATCTAAGTAAAAATTGCGATATTGGTTCAATCAAAGTGAGTGAATTATTTGAATTAGAATCTTATCCTAACGTGCATCATTTGGTTAGCACTATTAAAGGTAAGCTTAAAACTGAGTCAAGTATGATTAAACTTTTTTCAGATTCTTTTCCAGGCGGCTCTATTACGGGAGCACCAAAAATAAGAGCGATGGAAATTATAAAAGAACTTGAGGACCATAATAGGGAGCTTTACTGTGGTTCAGTGGTTTATTTTAGCTTTAATCGATCTATGGACAGTAATATAGCAATCAGAAGCTTATTTCGTAAAAAAGATGAATTATATTTTTATTCGGGTGGCGCTTTAACAATTGCATCAAATGATCTTGATGAATATCAAGAAATTGAAGATAAGGTAAGGAATATAAAAAAAACCATTAATTTTTTTAAAGGGGCACAAAATTGATAGAAATTACAGATAAGCTAGAGAAGATACTCAAAGAGGAGCTCTTAAATTGGAGCTTGTCTGATGATGGAATTCATCGTTGGATATCAAGAGATGTTTCAACTAATATAGGGAAGGTAGTTAATGATATATGGGATATTGCTGAAGATGCAAATCATCATCCAGATATAGTGGCTGGATACAAAGGTATCTCAGTGAAGCTTTTGACACACGATAAAAATGCGATAACTGATAAGGATATTGATCTTGCCCGTCAAATTGAAAACTTAATTCTATCTCTGAAGTAATTTCTTAAATGAGCCATAATTTAAGAGTATGGTTGGGAGTATAAGAAGATTGAGGATAGTTGAAGTAAATAATCCCCCTATAATAATCATAGCCATTGGCCCTTCAATTTCCTTTCCTGGCTGATCAGAACCGAAAGCAATTGGTGTTAATGCTAAACCTGCAACAAGTGCTGTCATTAAAATTGAAGGTAACCTTTCTTTAGCCCCACGGATACAGGTTTCAGTGTTCCAAATACAATTTTCTTCATTGATTAAAAATTGATAATGTGAGATCAACATAATTGTATTTCTTAAAGTAATGCCAAATAGCGTTACAAACCCAACAAGTGATCCAATAGAAATCCATCCTCCTGTAAAAGAAGCAGCTAACACGCCACCAATTAATGCAAAGGGAAGGTTTAGGACTGTTAGGCACAAATTAGTAAAGGAACCAAATGCGATATAAAGTAAAAGAAGTACAGCGCCACCAGCCAAGAGAGATTGAGTAATAAGTTCATTTCTAGCTTGCATATTCTCTTGGGCTGATCCTGTAATTTCATAATAGTTACCCTCATTAAGCTTTAACTCTTTTAATTTCTCATGCAGGCTCTTTGTGAATATATCTATGTCAACGTCACCTATATTAGCTGTTACTGTTTGAACTCTCTTACCATTTTGATGAAGAATTTTTGATCTTCCATTTTTCTGTGTAATGTCAGCTATTTCAGACAGTCGTATAATTTGATTTTGAGCATTCATGATGGGTAATTCTTTTATATCCATTATGTCATCTCTTGATTCTTTATTGAGGGTTACAGCAACTGTTGTGGGAATAATTCCATTATAAATTTTTGTTACAGGATAATTATCATAAGCAGCTCTTATAAACTTTAAAACATCTGCTTTGTTTATACCAAGAGAACTCATTTTCTCTGACCTAAGCTTTATGAATACCTCGGGTGAGCCTGGTGGTGATTGCAGTGTAATATCTTTGATTCCATTGATGGTATTTAACGTCGAACTAATTAATGCTGAATCTTGATCAATAAGGTCAAGATTTTCTCCGAACAAGTTTATGACCACGGATGCATTATATCCAGAAATGGTCTCTTCAATTCTTTCTGTAAGAAAGGTATTAATTGCAAAGTTAACTCCTACAAAACCAGCCTCAAATTCTTGGTTGTCATCTCCATGCAGAATAGATTTTATGTTCGCCAAAATTTCATCTTGCTCTGGCCCACCCAATCCTTCATCTAGCTCGATTTCAAATTCACTATAATGAGTACCGAATGTATCCGCACCTAAAGGTGATCTCCCTACCCATTGAGCAATTGATTTTATACCTTCAATTTTTTCTAATTTTTTAGTTACAAGATTACCCACTCTTATTGATTCTTGCTCAGAGGTTCCAGGGAATGAAGTCATATGCATAATAAAATGACCCTCGTGAAGAGGTGGGATAAATTGTGTTTTAAGAAATGGTAAAAACGATAGACCGATTGCAATAACAAATAAGGACGACAAAATGATTAACTTAGATTGTTTTTCTATTCTGGATAAAATAATCTCATATTTATTTTTTAGGAATTTAACAACTGGTGAGTCCTCTGTCTTTATATCTGAATAACCAATCATTAAATAACATAGAGCAGGAGTGATTGTTAAGGCAACAAATAGCGATGCTGTTATTGATGAAATATATGCTATTGCTAAAGGCCCGAAGAGTTTTCCAGCTACTCCAGAAAGTGATAATAATGGAAGAAAAACAAGAACAATAATTACTGTTGCAAACACAACAGATTTTCTTACCTCCATTGAAGAGTTAAAAACTACTTGATAGAGAGGGAGAGGTTGTTTTTTAAGTTTATTTTGCCGCATCCTTCTAAATATATTTTCAACATCAATAATTGCATCATCAACCACTTCACCTAATGCAATTGCCAAACCACTAATAACCATTACATTAAGTCCGAAATTGAAATAGCTCATAACTGAGATTGCAGATAGTAGTGATAAAGGTATTGCAACGGCTGAGATAAAAGCTGTCTTAAAATTAAATAAGAAGAGGTAAAGAATAGAGATAACAAAAAAAGCACCAATGATAATATCAACTCTCAATCCTTTGATAGAAGCATCAATAAAATTTGATGGCTTAAATAGGTCTGGAATAATTTCAATTTTTTGATTCTTTAGCAAAGGCTCAATTAACTTAAGAGAATTTTCTAATTCTTGGGTTAATTTATAAGAATCAGCATTTAATTGACCCTGGACTGATAAATAGACTCCTGGATTTCCATTAATTGAGGCAGCACTAATTGATGGCTCAAAGCTTTCTTTAACGATTGCAACATCTCTAATTTTAATTACACTATTATTAATGGTTTTAATTGGGGCAATTTCAATTTCTTTTAATGTCTTTGATTGACCGTCTGTATTTATTATTAATCTTTGATTAGCATTTTCGATAAAACCCCCACCCATAACTAGTGTTGAATTTTCAACTGCTTTGAGAATTTCACCTATTGAAATATTATATTGATAAAGTTTTTCGGGGATAATTTCTATATGAATCTGTTTAACCTTTCCACCAAACCTATTGACATCAGCTACACCAGAAACTGACATTAACTGAGGTATTATAATTGTTTCAGCAATCGTTCTCAGTTCTGTCAAAGTTTTATAGTCTGAGTAAATACCAATTCCAAGAACGCTCGAAGCTGAGGAGGTGAGGGGGGCAATGGTTGGAATAATTCCAATTGGCATCGTTCTGATTAATTTTGAAAGACTTTCTGAGACAGCTTGCCTATTTTTGTGAATGTCGGTATTTTCATCAAAGATTACTGTCACAACAGATAGCCCAGGAATGGATTGTGATCGAGTTTGTTTAATGCCGATCGTTCCTGATATAGCCTGCTCTATTGGCTTGGAAATGAGCGTTTCAACCAAATTTGAAGAGAAGCCTGGGGCTTCTGTTTGAATGATAACTTGTGTTGGTGAGAATTCTGGAAAAACATTAAGAGGGCTCTGTTTTATCTGATTAATCCCATAGGCTATAATAATCAAAGCTAGACCAATGATGACACCGGGATGGCGAATAGAAAAACGAATAATGGAGCCCATCTTACAATCTAATCCTCGTTTTCGTTTTTAATCTGATACTTAAATTCTTCTGAAAGAAGTAATTGAGCACCATTTGTCACAATCTCATCATCTATTTTAATTTTTCCTTCAGGAACAATCCATCCATTTTCGGAGCCATTTTCAGCTTCACGCATACCTTGAAGCGAACGTCTTTCAAAATTACCATTCGACTTAATTCGGATAAAAGCCCAAGGTTGTCCATTACTCCATATAACTGAGGAGTTTGGAACAAGAAGATGATTTTGCTGATAATTAGATTGTGAAACATAAGCGGAGATTCTTTCACCAATTGTTAATTTATTATTTTTTGTGTAGTAGAAAAAATTTTTGCCTACGATTGAGGGATTCACCATAGGAGAGGATGAAAGAAAGCTTGCTTTTACCTCTGAAGTGTTTGAGATAGAAGGTATTATCACAATACTTTCTGGAGGTAATTCTTCTCGATTACCTTGAGTGACTGATAGACTAATCAGCTGGTTTTTATTTTTTAATATTCGATTTAATAGATCATTCTTATCTTTAACAGCACTTACAAAAAAAGGACCCCATTCCTGCTTAATATTACTTAAAATGCTAGTTTTTTCATATTCATATATATTTTTCTGATTTTCTAAATCACTTATCTCAATTTCTTTTTTACTAATTGTAAGGTCAGATATATTTTTGTTATCTTCATTGAGAGCTTTAAGGGCTTCTAGATGTTTCTTTTCAATTTGAATTTTATTTTTTAATTTTTTAGTCAGATGATTTACTCTTGCAAGGTTTGTCCTTTTACTTACTAAGGGGCCCATATTCTGAACTATTCCATAATTGAGTTTTTTTTGATTTATTTGAGTTTGTTTGAGTTTTGTATATTGGATATTACTATTTTTTTCGACTGAAGTTGGCAATTGAATCTGCTTAATACCATTAATTACTGTCGTGTAATCAATAATAATCTCTTCTTCGGATTCCACTTCATCAGACTGAATTCCGATAATATTTTTTTTACCTAATAAAGCTATTACCCAAATTAAAATTATTATTATTATTATTTGTGCGACTATGACAATTGTTGTTTTATTTTTCATAAGCCATAATTAATTGATGTGGGAAATAATTGGTCCTGAAGAACATCTTCAGCAACCACGCCTAGCTGAATTGAGGCTTGGGATGCTCGATGCACTTCTAAATCAATATCAAGCAAACTAAACATTTCTTTTTCAAGCTCCATTCTGTCAATCTGTCCTTGACGGAATCTTTCTTGCAACTGACTAATAAGCATTTTTTTTGAAGCTAGAGATTTTTTTGCTGCTAGCTCATACTCTTTATTTTTTTGTATTGACAAAGTAAGCTCCTCCACCTGGTTATTAACTTCAAGCTCAAAATCCTTTACTTTACTTGCTTCAAGCTCCCTAAATAATGTTGCACGATTAATATAAGCTTTATTTCTTTCGGGAGTCATTAAAAGTGTTTGAATACCAAGTCCCCAAACATTATATCCAAAGTCATAGATATAGGCAGGCGTAAATGTCATATCAGGATATTGTTTTGCAATTTCTAGTTTAAGGTTTGCCTCAGCAATTGCATAATTCGCCAATTTTTGTCGTAAATCAATCCTATTTTGAAGTGCAATTGAATGCATCTTGGTTTTGTCAATATCAGTAAAATATCTTGATAGGCTTGAGGTTAGTTTATCTTTTGTTTTTTTGATATCAATGGCTACTAAATTAAATTGTTCGAGGCTAAGGCCAACAAGGGTAGCTAATTTTTTTGTAATATTTAATTGTAAATTTTGATGCTTAACTAATTCTTTTTGAATTGAGTTAAATTTAATTCTTTCACGCATAACATCAACTTTAGAGGCAATACCATAATTTAGCCTTTTTTGAATCATATGAACAATAGATTGCTGGAGACGGATTTTATTTTTTAGTATTTGAATTAAATCTTGATTATTTATGTATTCAGTCAAATTTATAATAAGCGCTCTTCTTAGCTTCCAATGGATTAGCTCTTTGTCAAGCAATGCCAATTGAGTTTCGTTAAATGAAAGCTCATACCTTATTAATCTTTTATTAGCGGTTTCATAGGTGAATGTATAGCCAAATTTAAATAAGTTTTCGCTTGGATCACCAACATCACCTCTTTCATATAGGGCTCCAATTGAAGATAAAGGTCTAAGGGAAGCAATTTTTTCATTACTTTCTATATATTCCAACTCTAAATCAGCTGTTTTTAACTGAAGATTAAAATATTTTTGGGTAATTAAAAGCTCATCAATACCCCAGCTTTTAAATGGAATATTAACTTCATTAAAGTTATTTTCTTTTAAGTAAGATAGAAAGTCTGAATCATTAAAGTTTGATTGTTTGTTTTTCTGATGAACTTCATTTATGTCAAGGGGCTTTTCTTTATATTCTATAAAGCTGCATGCAGTAGGCAAAAATGCAAAAAAAACTAATAAAATTTTTTTTAAAATAAAGGAGATTTTAATTCTCATTATGTGTTTTATTTAAATTCTAAACTCTTGTTATATGAAGCTAATTTTAATGTAAATGCTCATCAACTACCAAGTAATAATTTAGATTGAATTTTTCGGTAACAATTTTGACTAAAATGATATAATACGCGCTTATTTAGTTACACGTTTACTAGAACAAGCGAGAGTGGCGGAATTGGTAGACGCACTGGTTTTAGGTACCAGCGCCGCAAGGCGTGAGAGTTCGAGTCTCTCCTTTCGCACCAAATTTTAGGAATTTATTAATGGCCGAAGCATTAGAAAAAATAAGCAACATCCAAAGAAGAGTCAAGGCTACCGTGCCTGTTGCACCCTTACAAGACCAAATTAACCAACGCTTTCAGCAACTTACAAAAACAGCGCGTGTGCAAGGGTTTAGGCCCGGGAAAGTACCTTTAAGTATTATCAAGAGACAATATGGTCCTGACATCAAAACAGAGGTTTATTCAAAAGCTATTGAAGAAAAGTTTGGAAATGTTATAGAAGAACATAAAATTCAAGTTGCAGGGATGCCAGATATCCAGCATGAACCTCTTTCAAATATTAATGATGACTTTGAGTTTACTGCGACCTTTGAAATATTTCCTGAAGTTAAAGATATTGATGTAAAGAAAATCAACATTACTGATTACGAAACTGAAGTAAAAGAAAAAGATGTAAATAAAACCATTGATACTATTGCCAAGCAAAGAAGTACGTTTAAATCAGTTAAAAGAGCATCCAAAATGGGCGATAAGGTAGCTATTAAGATGGAATCTTTTCTTGAGGGCGAAAAGATCGAAGATACCGGTAAGGAAAATATCGAGTTTATTCTAGGTGACCTAAAAAGAGTGAAAGAAATAGATCAGCAAATTGTTGGATTGAAGGAAAATGAAGAAAAAGACTTTGATGTGAGTTATCCGAAAGATCATGAACCTTCTCAGCTGGCTAATAAGGAAGTTAAATACCATATTAAAATGATTAGTGTTGCTGAACCTTTACTACCGAAAATCGATGCTGAATTTGCGAAGAGCTTAGGTGTAGAATCTGGTGATATCAAACAGATGAATGAAGAAATTAAGAATTCTTTATTAGATGAAGTTAGTGTGAGAAAGAAAGCTGCCCTTAAGAGGCAAATTTTTGCTGAATTAGTCAAGCATTCAAAAATAGAGCTTCCTAAATCTCTTGTCAGTATGGAAATTAATCGAATGATGCAGACCATGCAGCAAAATATTGAAAGGCAAGGAGGAAGTGCTAAAGATATTAATTTCCAACCTGAAATGTTCGAAGGTAGAGCGAAAGAGACCTCTACATTGCGACTTGTATTAGCAAATTTAGTTGATAAAAATAAACTGCAAGCAACTGAAGAGCAGATTAAAGATAAAGTTAAAAGTTTTGCAGGAAATTATGATGATCCTGAAAAAGCTGTCAAATGGTTTTATGAGGATAAACAGAGGTTAAGTGAGCCAGCGGCGCTAGCAACAGAAGATAATGTGGTCGATTGGATCTCGTCACAATGTAAGAAAACAAATAAGACTTTATCCCTTGATGAACTAATGGAGCTTCAACCTAATGCTTAAAACCACTGATTCAATAAGTAAATTCTCTGCAAATAATCTCGGGTACATACCCATGGTTGTTGAGCAAAGTGGTCGAGGTGAAAGAGCTTACGATATCTATTCCCGACTCCTCAAAGAAAGAGTGATATTTTTAGTTGGCCCTATTGATGACATTATGGCTAATGTTGTGGTGGCTCAGCTGTTATTTTTAGAAGCAGAAAATCCAGATAAAGATATTTCCCTCTACATTAATTCACCAGGTGGCTCAGTGACTGCGGGTATGGCTATATACGACACTATGCAATTTATAAAGCCTGACGTAAGTACACTTTGTATTGGCCAAGCAGCCAGTATGGGCGCATTACTTCTTACCTCTGGCGCTAACGAAAAAAGATTTTGTTTGGCAAACTCTCGTGTAATGATTCACCAACCCCTAGGCGGTTTTCAAGGCCAGGCATCCGATATTGAGATACATGCGAAAGAAATTCTTTATCTAAAAGCCAAGTTAAATGACATATTAGCGAACCATACAAAGCAGTCAGTTAAAAAAATAGCTGAAGATACTGATCGTGATAATTTTATGAGTTCTCAGGATGCTGTAGCTTATGGAATCGTGGATAAGGTTATTAATAGTAGGTCAAATTTAAAATAAGATTCAAATGGCTGAAGACTCAAAAGAAAAAACATTATTATGTTCATTCTGTGGAAAAAACCAAACAGAAGTTAAAAAGTTAATTGCTGGCCCATCGGTTTTTATCTGCGACGAATGTGTTGATCTTTGTAACGATATAATCGTTGAAGAAAATGATGTTGAAACAGATGCAATTAAAGGTAAGAAAGAAAAAAAGCGATACACTCCTAAGGAAATTTTTTCCAAACTAAGTGAACATATTATAGGCCAGGAAGGTGCAAAGAAAAGCTTAGCGGTCGCAGTTTATAATCACTATAAGAGACTAAGTTCATTAGGACAGGACAAAGAAGATCCGGTCGTTATTTCAAAGAGCAACGTCCTTTTTATCGGGCCTACTGGCTCAGGTAAGACTCTTCTAGCTCAGACTCTCGCAGAGTTTCTAGATGTCCCCTTTGTAATGGCAGATGCAACAACCTTAACAGAGGCTGGCTATGTTGGTGAAGATGTAGAAAATGTAATGCAAAAACTTCTACAAAAATGTGATTATGATGTCGAAAAGGCGCAAAAAGGAATTATTTATGTAGACGAGGTGGATAAAATTTCAAGGAAGAGTGAAAATCCATCAATTACCAGAGATGTGTCCGGTGAAGGCGTTCAGCAAGCTTTATTGAAGTTGATTGAGGGAACAGTTGCATCAATCCCTCCCCAAGGTGGAAGAAAACACCCTAACCAGGAATTTGTTCAGTTAGATACAACCAATATTCTGTTTATTTGTGGAGGTGCATTTGATGGCCTAGAAAAAATAATACAACAGAGGACAGAGGAAAATAGTATAGGTTTTGGCGCAGTTGTTCATGGTGAGGATGAAAGTAAAGAAATTGGAAAAATAATTGCAAATGTTGAGCCTGAAGACCTTATTAAGTTTGGTTTAATTCCTGAATTTATTGGTCGCCTGCCAGTCATTGCGTCACTTCAGTCCTTAGACAAAGAGGCGCTTATTAAAATTCTCACAGAGCCTAAGAATGCATTAACGAAACAATTTAAAAAATTATTTTATATGGAAGGCGTTGAGCTTGAATTCCGTCCCGAAGCAATTGATGAAATTGCATCACAGGCAATTTTAAGAAGAACAGGAGCTAGAGGATTGAGATCAATTATGGAAGAATCACTCAAAGAAGTTATGTTTGAGTTACCTGGAGTAAGAAATTTAAAAACTGTCGTAATAGATAGGGCTTCAATTAAAGATAAAACAAAACCTTATTTCGTTTACTCAGAAGAGCAGAAAAAGAATAACGCGATTTAAAATAGTCAATTTAACTTGATATTATAAAAATCACCTCCATAATTTATGTATTCCACACTAAGAGAATAGTAGAAAAATATGAATAAATCATACCCAATGCTGCCTTTACGAGATGTTGTTGTATACCCACATTTAGTGATCCCACTTTTTGTTGGAAGAGACAAATCTATTTCTGCTATTGAAAAGGCAAACAATGGAGATAAAAAAATACTTTTAGTCGCGCAAAAATCTGCAAATCAGGATGAACCGAAGGCTAAAGATTTATACAAAATAGGGACATTAGCAACCATTATCCAAACGCTTAAGTTACCTGATGGAACCGTTAAAGTTTTAGTAGAGGGGCTTGAAAGAGCAAACATAAAAAAACTCATACAAACAGGCGACTATTGGACAGCACAAGCAGCAATCGTTAAAATAAGAGAATCTAAAGATAAAAATACTAAAGCTTTTATGAGGTCTGTTTTTTCTCAATTTGACCAGTACGTTAAGCTAAATAAAAAAATTCCACCAGAAATATTATCCTCACTGACGTCGATTACTGAACCTGGAAGATTGGCAGACTCAATCGCTGCTAATCTCTCATTAAAGTTATCCGAGAAACAAAAAATACTTGAAACATTTGAAGTAAAAAAACGCCTTAATTTGCTTTTGGAACTTATGGAAGCTGAAATTGATATTCTTCAGGTTGAGAAAAAAATTAGAGGGCGAGTTAAAAAGCAAATGGAAAAGTCACAAAGGGAATATTATTTAAACGAGCAAGTTAAAGCAATTCAAAAAGAATTAGGCGATTCTGATGAAGGGGCAGAATTCGATGAACTGCAAGATAAAATTAATAGCACAGAGATGTCTAGTGATGCTAAAGATAAATGTTTATCAGAACTTAAAAAGCTAAAGATGATGTCACCAATGTCTGCTGAGGCTTCCGTTGTTAGAACCTATATTGAAACAATCGTTAACCTCCCATGGAATAAAAGCACAAAAATTAACCATGATTTAAGTAGTGCTGAAATTACCTTAGACAATGATCACTTCGGGCTCGATAAGGTTAAAGAGCGTATCGTTGAATACCTTGCTGTTCAGCAAAGAGTAGATAAATTCAAAGCACCTATTTTATGCCTTGTTGGGCCTCCTGGGGTTGGAAAAACATCCTTAGGACAGAGTATTGCTAAGGCAATTAATCGAAAATTTATACGAATGGCTCTTGGTGGAGTTAGAGATGAGGCTGAAATAAGGGGTCATAGAAGAACTTATATAGGTTCGATGCCAGGCAAGATTTTACAGAATATGGCAAAGTCAGGAGTTACTAATCCTTTATTTCTTCTTGATGAAGTTGATAAAATGGGCCAAGACTTTAGAGGTGACCCATCTTCAGCATTACTTGAGGTGCTAGATCCAGAACAAAACCATACATTTAATGATCATTACGCGGAAATTGAATATGATCTATCTAATGTTATGTTCGTAGCAACTGCAAATTCAATGAATATACCTGAACCACTTCTTGATCGAATGGAAATAATAAGACTGCCTGGCTACACAGAAGCAGAAAAGGAAAGTATTGCCAATAAACACCTTCTCCCAAAACAATTAAAAGCCCACGGTTTAAAAAAATCTGAAATTAAAATTACTGGCAAGGCTATCAAAGATATCATTCAGTATTATTCAAGAGAAGCCGGTGTAAGAAAACTTGAGCAAGAATTGTCAAAAATATGTAGAAAGGCTGTAAAAAAATTGCTCACAGATAAAAAAACTATATCCATAAACGTTAGTAATAAAAACATACAAGATTACCTAGGTGTTAAGATTTTTGATATTGGCCTTGCGAGTAAAAAGAATCAAATAGGTCAGGTGACTGGTCTTGCATGGACTCAAGTGGGCGGTGAATTATTGACTATTGAAACGGTAGTTGTTCCTGGAAAAGGAAAAACAATCATAACTGGTAAGTTAGGAGATGTGATGCAAGAATCCATTCATGCAGCGATGAGTGTCGTAAGAAGCAGGGCAGATGCTCTGGGCATTGATAAAGATTTTTATGAAACAAAGGATATACATATTCACTTTCCTGAAGGTGCTACTCCAAAAGATGGACCAAGTGCTGGCATAGGTATTACTACAGGAATAATTTCAAGCCTAACAAATATACCTGTCTTTAACGATGTTGCTATGACAGGTGAGATAACTTTAAGGGGTGAGGTACTTCCTATCGGAGGATTAAAGGAAAAGCTATTAGCAGCTCATAGGGGTAATCTTAAAAAGATTTTAATACCGGAGCAAAACTTGAAAGATTTGGTAGACGTTCCTTCTGACGTAAAAGATTCATTAAACATAATCCCTGTCAGATGGATTGATCAGGTTATTAAGTTAGCTTTAACAAGACAGCCAAGCAAGAAAAAGGGTAAAGCTAAAACCAGTCATGGGGCTGATAAGAAGTTTGTTGAAATTGATAAGCCGATTGCCCACTAGTTAGTCCGCATTTTGCTAGCATTGTTGTTAACTTTATTGTAAAATTGCCGGGCTCAAATTCGACAATTTGGGTGCTTAGCTCAGTTGGTAGAGCGTCGCCCTTACAAGGCGAATGTCACAGGTTCGAACCCTGTAGCACCCACCAGTTTAGGAGTGGTAGTTCAGTTGGTTAGAATACCGGCCTGTCACGCCGGGGGTCGCGGGTTCGAGTCCCGTCCACTCCGCCACTGATTTCGTAAACCACATATTGTGGTTTACGATTTGATTTTAGAACTAAATAGGTATAAAAAAGTCAAAAAATTTAATTAATAAAAAAATTATGCTAGATAAAATACGAAATAATACACAGTCTAAATTTGCCAAAATAGTCCTTGTAATAATTATTATCCCTTTTGCACTATTTGGTATTGATTCATACCTAAGCTCCATAGGTGACGATGTTTACGCTGCCAAGGTAAATGGGGAATCAATTACAATTCAGAGTTATCAGAATGCACTTAATCGTGTTAAAGACCAATTTCTCAATCAAAGCACCCCTCCCGATCCTGCCATTTTCGAAACTGCTGAGTTTAGAAAAAGTGTCCTTGATGGGATGATTGCGTCTAAACTAGTGGCTCAAGAGGCTGTTAGAGCCAACTTTGTTATCAGTGATAACCAACTTAGCCAATATATACTTGGAATGCCTGGTTTTCAAAGAAATGGCAAGTTTGATCAAGAGGCTTATGACAATTTAGCAATGAGACAAAATTTAACACCTAAGAAACTTGATGAACTCATTCGAAAAGATCTGGCAAAACAACAAGTTAAAGATAGTATGAATAAATATGTTTTTGTAACTAAAGAAAAAATTCAAAAACTGGTGAACTTAGCTTATCAAAAAAGAGATGTAAGTATGCTTGAACTTAGGCTTGATGAGTATCTAAAAAAGGTCAATGTGACTGATGAAGAGATTAAAGAATATTACGAAGCTAACCCTAGCAATTTTATTATGCCTGATCAGGTAAAAGTAAATTTCTTACTTTATTCAGTTGCAGAAATACTCCCTAAAGTTAAAATTACTGACGAAGAAGTGAAGCAATATTTTGAGGAAAATAAGGCGCAATTTGAGGGCTCCCAAGAAAGACGAGCCAAACATATATTGTTTTTAACAGATTCAGATATGACAGAAGAAGAGCTTAATGAAGCGAAAAAATTAGCTGAATCCGTCCGAGAAAAAGCTATCAAATCCCCTAAGAAATTTGATGATTTGGCAAAAGAGTATTCAAAGGATACAGAGTCTGCAAAAAAAGGTGGAGACCTTGGATTTTTTTCAAGAGGTATGATGGTGAAAGAGTTTGATGAAACTGTATTTGATATGAAAGTAGGGGATGTATCTCCGTTAGTTGAAACTCAGTTTGGTTTTCATATAATTAAGTTAATTGAGGTAAAAGGAGAGGAGGTATCTTTCGATACTGTAAAAGCGCAAATTAAAGGTGAAATTTTATATTCTAAGGCTCAACAAATTTACGCCGAAGGTGCTGAGGAATTTGCAAATTTAATTTATGAGAAATCAAATTCTCTTAAACCAGCAGCTGATAGATTTGATCTTACCATTCAAGAAAGCCAATGGCTATCCCTTGATACAGCAACAAAGTTTTTTAATAATGAGGCTTTTGCTCAAGCTGTATTTGATTCAGAGGCTATTGAGCTTAAAACTAACATCAATGCAATAGAAGTTTCACCCAATAATTTAATATCAGCGCAAGTAATTGATTTTAAACCTAGTGCGCCTAGATCACTGATTGATGCGAAAGATGAAATAAAAGAATTCCTTTCTAAAAGTACTGCACAAAAATTAATGATCTCCACTGGAGAGGAAATAATTGAAAAATTAGAATCTAAATCTTCAAAAGTTGAGTGGATTGATGAGTTAGTGATAGACAAGGTTGACCCACAAGGAATTTCTAAACCGATTGTTAGAGCGATATTCAGTATGAATCATGATAATCTTCCCTCATTTGAAGGAATATATGACCCAGCGAATGACGAATACATCGTTGTTAGGTTAAATGATGTTATAAAAAATGAAGTTACTGATAATTTATCCGTTGATATTTATAGTGATGAGTATATTGCGGCATTAAAAAATGAAATTGATAATGCTTATGTAGATGACTTAAGATCAATGGCGGATATCGAATATAATCCGCAAGTTACTCAATATAATAATTAGTCTTCTACTGTCCCTGCGGCAGTTATATTCATTCCACCATCGACATATGTGATCTCTCCAGTCACACCTGATGCTAGATCACTACACAAGAAAGCTGCAACGTTTCCTACCTCATCAGTGGTGACATTTCTTTTAAGTGCAGCATGCCTTTGATTAAAGTCATACATTTTATCGAAATTTGCTATACCCGATGCAGCAAGCGTTTTAATCGGACCTGCAGAAACTGCATTCACCCTAATATTTTTTTCACCTAAGCTATGCGCCATATACCTAACATTTGCCTCTAGACTTGCCTTAGCTAAACCCATAACATTATAGTTAGGCATAGTTCTCTCAGCACCAAGATAACTAACAGTGAGAAGGCTGGCATTTTGATTTAAAAATGGCAGAGCGGCTTTTGCTAGTGCAGTAAAGCTGTATGAGCTAATATCGTGTGCAATCCTAAAATTTTCTCTTGAGGTAGACTCAACGAAGTCACCTGTCAGCGCTTCTCGTGGAACAAATGCAATAGAATGTACGATGATGTCAAAAGTTTTCCAATGTTTAGAAAGTAGGGGGAATATCTGATTTATATCATCATCTGAGGAAACATCACATGGCAAAACAATGCTTGAATCAAAAGCACTTGCCAATTTTTCAACTCGGCCTTTATGTTTTTCCATTTGATAAGTAAATGCTAATTCAGCACCTTGCTCTCTCATACTTTTTGCAATACCGTAAGCAATAGACCTATCACTCAACAAACCTAAAATAAGCACCTTTTTATTTTGTAGAAACCCCATAATTACCTTTCTTTTTATATAAATTTATTTATTTTTTGGATCGAGCACATCTCTCAAGCCTTCACCAAGGAGATTATAACCTAATACCGTAACAAGAATAGCTAAGCCTGGGAACAAGGAAAGCCACCAAGCAAATTGAATATATTCTTTTCCATCGGTAAGTATGTTGCCCCAAGATGCCGTTGGTGCTTGAACACCCAAGCCTAAAAAACTTAATCCAGACTCAATTAATACAGCACTGGCTATCCCTAGAACAGAGCTTACGATAATCGGTGTTAAGCTATTCGGGAGAAGGTGTTTTGTGATAACCTTTTTATTACTACTCCCCATTACAATAGAAGCTAACACAAAGTCTCTTTGTCTTAAGCTTAAAAATTCTGCCCTAACTAGCCTTGTTACTCCCATCCAAGATGTAAGTCCAATGACAATCATGATATTCCAGATTGAAGGAGTTAGAAATGCTATTACAGCCAGAATTAAAAAGAAACTAGGTATTGATAGCATGATATCAACTAGACGCATGATAATTGAGTCTATCCACCCTCCATAAAAGCCTGCTATTGAGCCCAGAAAAATACCAATTAGAGTCGCTATACCAACAGCAACAAACCCAACAAATAGTGAAATTCTAGCGCCATACAGCATTCTTGAGAGAACATCTCTACCAAGGCCGTCTGTTCCCATTAAATGATCATAAGAGGGAGGTAATAATATTGAGTTGATATCAATATAATTTGGATCATATGGGCTTAAAAAAGCTGCAAATATAGCAACAAACAAAATAATTGAGATAATGATAAACCCAATTATTGCTAATAAGTTTCCCTTAAATAAATTCACTTAACTAACCCCTTTCTTATTCTTGGGTCAGCCCATGCGTAGCCAATATCAGCTATCAGAGTACCAATTAACGTAAGAACAGAGCCGATAGTAAGTATGCCCATGATGACAGGAAAATCCCTCATTAGAACAGAGTCATAGAATAACTTTCCCATTCCTGGTATCGCAAATATAGACTCAGCAATTACAGAACCACCAATCAGCCCTGGTATAGAAAGGCCTACTATTGTAATCAAGGGAAGGATAGCGTTTTTTAATGCATGGGTAAAAATAACATTTTTTTCGTTGAGACCCTTCGATCTCGCTGTGGTAATAAAATCCTGATGAAGAACATCTAGCATCCCATTTCTAACATATAAGGATATTCCGGCTAAGCCACTTAACATTGATATAGATACGGGTAGGATCAAATGTTTTAAAAGATCAAAAAATTGACCTATTTCGGAAAAGCTTTTGTAGTCAAGAGAATGTAATCCTGATATTGGAAGCCACTGATTTACGACTCCAGTCCAGTACATGAGCAAAAGAGCAAGCCAAAATCCAGGGATTGCAAAAGCTACAAAAATAAAAAAAGTGATCGATTTATCAACGATAGAATTTTGTTTAACTGCTGAAATAGTTCCAAGCACTATAGAGACTGAAAAAATTAAAAAAATCCCAATCAAATTAATTAAAAGAGTAATCGGCAGTGATTCTTGAATTAAACCTTTAATCACATTACCTTTACTGTCTTTGGTCTCCCATAAGACAGGTCTCTGGTGTGAGGCAAATGAATTACCAAAATCTAATTCGACCATTCTCTTAAGCCATAAGCCATATTGGGTAATGACAGGCTTATCTAAGTTATAAAGCTCTCTTAATTTTTGTCTAGATTCTTCAGAAGCCTTTGGATTAAAAGCTGCCTCTGAGGATGTAATATCACCGGGTGCTAAGTGCATAATAAAGAAAGATATAAGACTAATACCTATGAGCATAGGTATCATCCAGAGTATTCTTTTAATTAGGTATTTAATCATTAATTTGTCAATTCGTTTCTTCTTAAACTTTTAGGGATATACCAGTCTTGACTATTATGATAAATACCCGCTGGCGGCGCTGGAGATTTAATGCCCTTTATTCTTTTATTTACCGCTGTCAAACCATAGCCTGCGTAAAGGTAAACAATAGGTGAGTCATCTAACAATTGCTGCGAAAATTCGTGATAAATTTTCTCTCTTTTATCTAAGTCTAATTCTCTTCTACCTTTCTCAAGAAGTTGGTCAACTTTTTTATTATCGTAACCAACAAAATTGAATTGTCCAGGCCCTTGTTGTGAAGAATGCCAAATATTGAATTGATCTGGATCTAAGGATAAGCTCCAGCCAAGAACCACTACATCAAAATCACCGGGTTTTATGAACCGATTAACGAAACTTGCCCATTCAATTACCCTAATAGAAACTTTTATACCGATTTCCTGAAGTCTGCGTTGGATCAATACCGCTGTCATCTCTCTTTGTTTGTTTTGATTTGTAATAATTTCAAACTCTAGCGCTTTACCATCTTTTACTAAAAAATTATCAGCTGACATTTTATATCCGGCTTCTTTTAGTAAATTAAGCGCTTTTTTTGGGCTATATGCATAAGGCTTTAGAGAAGGGTTGTTCCATCTTGTTCCTGGCTTATATGGGCTAGAAATTGGTTCACCAAGGCCCAAAAGCACTCCTTTAATAACCTCTTCTTTGTTAATAGCATAATTGATAGCCTGCCTAACTCTTTTGTCATTAAAAGGTTTTCTTTTAAGGTTAAAGCCTAGATATGTATAACCATTTCCCATCTCCTTATATAAAGCTGTCCTATTTTTTAGTTTTGGTTTTGCTGGAAAAACTCTTTTGAATTGAATTGGGTTGATATTCATTAAGTCGATATTACCAGCAGAGAGCTCTAAAAATTGAGAGGATGTGTCCGGTATAATTCTAGAGGTTAACTTATTAATGTAAGGCTTTCCTAGCACACCATTTTCGCTTTTGATTAAATTCACTTGTTGTCCACTTACCCAGTCACCAAGCTTGTAGTAATTGGAACCAGTTGGTTTTCTTGAAAAGTAGGTACTGTTGATGTCTTCATTTTCTAGTATATGTTTTGGCAATATCTCCAATGATGCCCATGTATCTAATGCAGGTGCGTAATTATCATCATAGGTCACAATGAAAGTATGCTCATCAGGGGTTCTAGCTTGACTCACAAGGGTGTAATCAGACCCATAGGGTGTCCTTGTGTTTGGATTGGTAATTAACTTCCAAGTAAAATAAACATCAGCACTAGTGAGTGGTATACCATCCGACCATTCAAGACCTTTTTTAATTTTGAAAGTGATAGTTTTTTGATCTTTTGAAATTTTCCAACTTTCGGCAATGTCAGAAGTGAAGTTGAGGTTTTCATCATACCTGATAAGCGAATTAAAAATTTTACTTGCGATTGCACTCGAAGCGCTGTCTCCCGCTATCATTGAAATAAGGTTACTTGGTTCAGCAGACATTGCATTGATAAGAACCCCACCACTTGAAAAATTATTATCATTATAATCAATAACTTCTGAATTGTTCTTGGAGCAACTTATTAAAAAAATAAGCGGCAATATTAGTAAAAAAATTTGTTTCAAAATTAATCTCTTAATTATTTATTGAGGTATGTCTATAGTCGTACCTATGATGATTATATGTGAATCAAGTTCATTAAACTCTTTTAAATCCTCTATTGAAACCCTATATTTTCTTGCTATTCCTCCAAGGGTGTCACCTTTTGAAACATGGTGTGTTCCAACCGAAGTATAATTAAAGTCTCCGGTTCCCTTTAAGGTATATTTACTTTTAAGTTCACTGCTCTTTGGAATTAATACGGTGCTATTTTTTCTAAAAGTGACTCTTCCATTAAGGCTATTGATTCTTTTAAATGTACTCAAGTTGATATCAAATTTTTTAGCCACCTTCATAATTGACTCTTTTCTTTTGGGTTTATATAAAACCCAGTTTGATAAAGATTCATTATGTGCCATTAAATTCTTGTTATACATTTCAACTTTATGTTGCGGCAATAAGATGGTGGTTGGTTGTGATTCTTTGGGAATCAGAGGTCTTTTATGATGCGCATTTAATAATTCAAACTCTTCTGAAGATATATCGGCTAATTTTAAAATAAGATCAATATCCATTTGTTCCGTTAATGTAACCTCAGCAAAGTAGGGTGCATTTGGGATATAAGGTACTTCGACATTGTACTTTTGGGGATTTTGGATGATATGCTTCATAGCAATTAACTTAGAAACATACTCGTCGGTCTCCCTTGGAAGGCTAATAGTGTAGTAGTCGGTAGCTCTCTTTCTCCTCTTGTTTCTTTTAATCTCCCTACCTACTTTGCCTTCTCCTGCATTATATGCGGCAAGGGCCAACTCCCACGTTCCGAATTGGTTATACAATTTTTCAAGATAATTTAGTGATGCATTTGTTGATAGAATCACATTGCTTCTCTCATCCTTCCACCAGTCTTGTTGTAACCCATAATTTTTTCCTGTTGACGGGATAAATTGCCAAAGTCCAACGGCTTTCATATTTGATCTTGCAATTGGGTTGTAAGCACTTTCAATAATTGGTAGTAACGCTATTTCCATTGGCATATTTCTTTTTTTTACCTCTTGAACTACATAATAGATATATCTTTTGGTTCTTTCAAACATCCTATAAGTGTATACAGGGTGCTCACTGTACCAACGTTCATATTTTTTAACCACTTTCTTAGCCCATTTTTTCTTTGGATCAGGAATTCGATACCCTTTATTAACAATATTCCAAATATCTTCTGGTTTCTCTTGTATTAAAACCTCTCCGAAAGATAAGGAGGCCTCCTCAGTACTTTGTGAGGTTTCAGTATTTTCATCAACGTACTCAAAAGATTGCTGTTGAGCGTTGATACAGTGACAATGATCAACATTAGATTCTGCTTTGAGATTTATAGGTAATGTTAAGAATATTAAACTGAGATAAACACAGAAAATATTTTTTGAAAATCGAATCATTTTAATAATTATCCTTTTTCATTCTTCGCTCTTTAAATTGTTTTAAATTTTTTGACCGAAGAAAAGGGTTTGTTTTTAGTTCCTCATTAAGAGTTGATGGAAGGGTAATATCTACCTCAATTAACCCTTTTTTTCTTGCTATAAGGTCTTCGTTATTTTTTTCTATCATAAGTGCAAATTCAATATTTTTTTTTGTGTATTCATGAGCACAAAATATTTTTATCGATCTCGGCAACTTTGATAGGAGCTTTAAGGATGTATACATTTGAGAGTAAGTGCCCTCAAATAACTTCCCACAGCCACAACCAAACATTGTATCACCACAAAATAGATGATTCTCATCGGCGAATACAATATGATCAAGTGTATGACCTGGCGTCTCAATAACTCTAAATGTAATATCCAGCTCATCAATAACTATAAGATCATCATTATTAACTACCTTATAGATAAAACTAAAGTTATTTTTTGGGCCATATATTTTGACATTTGGATAGGCTTTAATTAAATCCTTTATACCACCGATATGATCTAGATGTTTGTGGGTTATTAAGATGGCTTGAAGTTGAACCTTCTCTTTTTGAAGTATTTTCAATACAGGAGATGCATCTCCTGGATCTACAATAATTGCATCCTCATTTTTTTTAATCATCCAAATATAATTATCTGTAAAAGATTTTATGGGGTGTATGGATATATTAGTATTTTTTGGTAGACTAAATTGCATATATTGTTGATAATTTTACTATAGATTTATGGAATATTTTATAAAATGAATTGGTTTGATAGTGAATCAGGTAAAAGCCTTGTTGATTTTGAACAAAAGGTGATAGAAAAGTACTTAGATCAAAAATTTGGTTATTATTCATTGCAGTTAGGTGAGCATAAAAGTAACTTAATTAAAAATGCAAAAATAAAGCATCAGATTATAGGGTGTGGTAAAGAAAAAAATGTGGATTTAGATGCAGAGTGGCTACCCTTTGCTTTTGATTCTATTGATCTAGTTTTGTGTTTACATTTATTTGAAAAGGCTGGAGATCCCAAAAAGCTAATGGATGAATTATTTAGAGTCACCGTATCTGGTGGGTACGTAATTTTGTGTGGATTTAATCCAGTCAGCTTTGCTGGCTTACGAAAAACAGTTAAATTTGATAACTTTTTCCCTTGGAATGGAAGTTTTTTAAGCATTTCAAAAGTACAAAACTTATTAAAGGGCTCTGGTTTTACATTGAGAGAATCTAAATTAGCACATTATCAGCCAATGATTTTTGATAGCAAATCAAGCATTAATGATAAATTAGAAATGATAGGAAATAGATGGTTACCTCTTTTTGGCAACATTTATTTTTTAGTAGCTGAAAAGGTGACTGTTTCAAAAATTCCAAAAAAACATAAATGGAATAAATTAAAGCAAAGAAAGGTCGTAGTAACTAAATCTTATGATTAAAATTTATACAGATGGAGCATGTAAGGGAAATCCTGGGGTTGGAGGATGGGGTGCAATCATCATGCAGGATGAAAAAAATATTGAGCTATTTGGTGGTGAAAATGAAACAACAAATAATCGAATGGAATTGATGGCAGTTATTATGGCCCTAAAAGAGATTTCATCAAACCTTGAACTTACTATTTATACCGACTCTACATATGTTCAGAAGGGTATAAGTGAGTGGATTAAAAACTGGAAAGTAAATAATTGGCGTTCTAGTAGTAAAAAACCAGTTAAGAATAAGGATTTATGGATAGAATTAGACGAGGCGGTAGGCTCAAGAAAGATTAATTGGGAATGGGTGAAGGGGCATGCAGGAAACGAGGGTAATGAAAAAGCAGATGAATTAGCCAATCAAGGCGTCATTTCAATGATGAGGGAACAATGAGGCAAGTTTTTTTAGATACAGAAACAACAGGGCTTGATCCGAATCAAGGGCACAGAATAATAGAAATTGCTGCTGTTGAAATTAATAATCGCCAGCTGTCATCAAATCAATTTCATGTATACACGAATCCAGAGCGTGAGATAGATGCGGCTGCCCAAGAGGTTCATGGGATTACACTAGATTTTTTAAAAGATAAAAGTTTATTTAAGGATATAGCCGATGGATTTTTGAATTTTATTCAAGGCAGTGAATTGATTATCCATAATGCACCATTTGATATTGGCTTTCTTAATATGGAATTAGGTAGGATAGGTCTTGCTAATGTAGAGGAGCATATTGAAAAAGTTACAGACTCTTTGGTAATGGCAAGGAATTTAAGGCCTGGTCAAAGAAATAACTTAGATGCTTTGTGTAGAGCTTATAAAGTGGATAATTCGAAAAGAAGTCAGCATGGAGCACTTTTAGACGCTCAATTACTTGGCGAAGTTTATTTAGGGATGACTCGCGGCCAAGAAGATATTGCCATTAATTTTTCTCAAGATGAAAAAGAAATTCACTTAGGTGAAGTGGATCATGATAAATTGAAAATTGTTCATGCCAATGATGATGAGATATCATCTCATCAAGCTTACCTAGAAAAGATACACACTAAAGCATCATGGTAGTGATAATAAAAAAACCTTAACTAGCTAGTGCATCTGCCCAGTTATTGGGTGTCTCATATAACCTTACCTTTGTTGGCCTTATCAATTCTCCAAACTCTTTTTTAAATGCGCTAGAAAGTAATTCAAGGGCGGTGACTGCCATATTTTCTGCAGTGGGGACTCTCTTAAGTATTACAGTTTTATGATTGTCTAGGGTATTGAGGAAGGAAATGACTTCTAAATCTTTTTCATATGCAATGAAGGCATGATCCCATTCCTGAACAATAACTTTCTTTATAAGTTTTTTTGCATCTTTAAAATCCATTACCATTCCAAAATCTGATTCATCGCTTTGTTTGCCGATTTCTCCTTTAACCGTAACCTCAATTGCATAACGGTGACCATGAAGGTTTCTACATACGCTTTTATGATTTGGGATTCTGTGTCCAGAATCGAATTCCATTCTTGTGGTAATTTCCATCGTTAGTTCTTATCGATAGCTTGAATTCTTATAGATGCTGGTGGATGTGAGTGATAGAACGCTGAATATAGAGGGTCTGGTGTTAATGTAGACGCATTATCCCGATACAATTTAATTAAAGATTGTTTTAAATCAGCAGGTTTTGCAAATTCACATGCATATTCATCTGCCTCAAATTCATATTTTCTTTGAAGCCAGCTAATAAAAGGGCCAACAAAAAACATTACAAAAGGCAATAAAACTAGAGTAAACAATATAAGAAAATTTGCATCATTTAAATTATCAATACCTAATCCCTTATAAAAGGCTTCTTTTTCTTTTAATCCACCTAAAAAATACAAACTAAAGAAAATTAAAGAGACCTGAATTACTAATAGTTTTTTAACATGATTTCTTTTGAAGTGTCCTAGCTCATGAGCAATAACTGCCTCAATTTCTTTAGTATCTAGTTTTTCGAGTAAGGTATCAAAAAATATAATCCTTTTTGTTTTACCAAATCCACCAAAGAATGCATTACCATGCGTACTCCTCAAAGAGCCATTCATCTCAAATAAGCCACTAGACTCAAAACCGCATCGCTTTAATAATTTTTCTATATTCTTCTTTAGGTTTTTATCTCTTATTGGTGTGTATTTATTAAATAATTGTTTTAAAAGGGGAGCTAATGCGATACCTATAAGCGAAAGAATGCTTAAAAAAATCCACAGCCATAACCACCATTCATTACCAAGCGCAGACAAAATCCAAAGTGCAGCAAAGGAAACGACTGCTGATAAAATAATCATAATAATTACTGATTTCATTTGATCCATAAAAAATAATTTTGGTGTTATTTTATTGAAGCCATATTTTGTCTCTATTACAAATGTCTGATAAATAGAAGAGGGTAAACTTATCAAATGAAGAGCTACAAATATACTGGTAATGATTAAGGCTCCATTTAATAATGGATTTTCAAAAAATTGGCCCATCAAATTGTTCATTAAATTAATACCACCACCTAATGTAAGCAGATATAGGATTATCGCTCCAAATACAAGGTCAATAGAATTAAAATTTATCTTTGACACTGTGTAATCAGCAGCTTTTTGGTGATCAGCTAATTTAATAATTTTTGTGAATGCAGTGGGAACCTTTTTTTTATTCCTTAAAACAAAGTTTTTTTGTCTATGGCCTAAATAAAATTCAACTGCCGTTGTTAATATTAATAAAAAAATAAAAATAAATTGATAGCTTTCAGCCATGGCTTATACTCTATAATGTCAAAAGTAGTATTGTGCAGTAAAAATAAGCTAAAAGTAAGCATGAAGTTTTAAATCTAAGTATCAAATATAAATTTTAATGGAAATCATGATGAGTAAGAATCATAATAATTTAATTTGGATTGACATGGAAATGAGTGGTCTTAACTCACACACAGACAGAATCCTTGAAATTGCAATTATTATCACTGACCCTTTTTTAACCATTTTAGAGGAAGGACCAGTGCTTGTATTGAAGCAATCTGATGAGGTCTTAGCAAAAATGGATGCGTGGAATCAATCCACTCATGGTAAATCTGGGCTGATTGAAAAAGTAAAAAATTCATCTACCACTGAAGAGGTTGCTACCCATCAATTGATTGAATTTATTTCAAAGTTTGTAGGAAAAAATAGATCCCCAATGTGTGGAAATTCAATCTGTCAGGATAGGAGGTTTTTAGCAAACTATATGCCCGATCTTGAATCTTATTTCCACTACCGTAATTTAGATGTCAGTGTATTCAAAGAACTGGCTAAACGCTGGAAGCCAGAATTAATAGATGGTTTCAAGAAGGGTGGTAAGCATGAAGCTTTGGCTGATATAAGAGAATCAATTGAGGAATTAAAATATTACAGAGAACATTTTATTAAAATTTAACATTATGTTCACTTTCTCAAATTTTATGTTAGTTGGCTTTGGAGCAGCCATTGGTGCTTGGTTAAGATGGCTGATAACATATTTTTTATCGAGTGTTGACCCTTCCTTACCTCATGGAACACTTGTAGTTAACCTCATAGGGGGTTTAATTATCGGTATATCCTTTGCTGCAATTCAGAGTACATCTATTCATGTATCTGAAGAAATTAAATTAATCTTAAATGTAGGTTTTTTAGGTGCGTTTACAACATTTTCAACTTATTCCATGGAGCTACTCAACCTCTTTTTGAGAGGTGAAATAGCCCTAGGTATTTTCTTTGCTGTTCTAAATGTAATTGGTGCCTTACTTTTTTGTTTTATTGGCTATTACTTACTTAATCTTTTTTTGAAGTAACTTTACCTTTCTTTGTTTTTAGCGTCGCTTTTGTTTTTGGTGTTGCCTTAGGTTTTGGTGCTTTAGTTTTTTTAGTCTCAACCATTACCAATCCCTTGGTATCTTTTTTATCTGTTTTTTGTTTTTGCCAGTCAGCAACCTTTTTAGGAGATGCCTTTATTGGATTTTCTTTTTTAGGCTCCGTAATAAGTTTGCTTGAAGTTTCAACTAGCTTTAAGCCAACACTATTTAGATCAACTTTAGGTAATTTTTCAGCTTTCTTCCTATTTGGTTTAGTTGAAATTGGTTTTTTGGCCAGCACGGGCTTTTCTTCAGCTTTAATCGTATTTGGTGAGGTATCTTCTAACTGCTTTTCAGGTACTTTTTTATTAGACGAAACATCAGAATGATTTGGTGCGTTATCTTTAGAAAATCTATCCTTATAATTTGATTTTCTGTTTCGATTGTTCCTTCTGTTTCTATTATTTCTTTGGTGACTTTCTGCCTTTAAACTTTCACCTTCTTCATCAATAATTTTCTCTGATGGAGTATCCTTTTCTACAGTTTTAATTGTTTCTTCATCATTGCTTGGGGTAATTAAATCTTTAATAAACCCAAAGATTGACTTATTCTTTTTACTCGCTTGATTAGGAACAACCTGCTTAACTGCAGGCTCCAGTTTTTCTTGTTTTGTCTCTGCTTTATTATTCTTATCAATACCTTCCTCAAGAGGTTGCTCTACAACTTTGTAACTAGCTTTTCCGATATTTTGGGCTGAGCGTTCAATATGAAATTTTGGTATTTCAAAGTATCTGTTCGGGACAACGATAATTGTACATTCTGACTTAATTTCAATATCTCTAATATCATTTCTTTTTTCGTTTAGTAAGAGAGTGGCAACTTCTATCGGTAATTGAATTGAGACACTTTGTAACTTCTCTTTGTTACATTCTTGCTCAATCATTCTCAGCATTGATAATGCGGTTGATTGAATATCTCTAACACGACCAGTTCCTTCACATCTCGGGCAAACACCACTAATTGATTCACCAAGACTAGGCCTTAGCCTTTGTCTTGAGATTTCAAGCAAACCAAATCGTGAGATTTTACTAGTCTGTATTCTCGCCTTATCGTGCTTTAGTTCATCACGCATCTTATTTTCAACACTTCTTTGATTTTTTTGATTCTCCATATCAATAAAATCAATCACAATTAGGCCGCCAATATCCCTCAACCTCAATTGCTTAGAAATTTCTACTGCAGCTTCAATATTAGTATTGAATGCTGTACTTTCAATATCCCTTCCTTTTGTTGATCTACTAGAATTAACATCAATTGAAACAAGCGCCTCTGTGTGATCAATTACTATTGCACCTCCTGAGGGGAGCTGAACTTCCCTTAAAAAAGCAGATTCTATTTGATTTTCGATACCATATTTTGTAAATAGTGATGTTTCTTCATCATAAAATTTAATTCTTTCTGCGTAATTAGGCATTACATGAGACATAAATTGGTGTGCTTGATCAAAGATTGATTGCTTATCAATAATAATCTCTTCAATGTCTGTATTAAAGTAATCTCGAATAGCTCTTACTACTAAGTTACTTTCTTGGTAAATTAAGAATGCACCAGACTGTGCTTCAGCTGCACCTTCAATTGCAGCCCATAGCTGATTTAAGTAATCTAAGTCCCATTGAATTTCTTCAGCAGATGCTCCGATACCTGCAGTTCTTCCAATAACACTCATACCTTTTTTTACTTTGACTTTTGATAACACTTCTTTAAATTGAGCGCGTTCTTCTCCTTCTACTCGCCTTGAAATACCGCCGCCATCATTATTATTCGGCATCAATACAATATATCTTCCAGCAAGCGACAAGTAAGTTGTAAGCGCCGCTCCCTTATTACCTCTTTCGTCTTTATTCACTTGGACAACAATTTCTTGACCTTCGGTCATTACGTCCTTAATCGAAATACTTTTTTTTCTAGATTTTTTTGAATATAAATCTGGTGATATTTCCTTGAATGGAAGAAAGCCATGACGGTCAACTCCATAATTGACAAAAGCTGCCTCTAAGGATGGTTCTATTCGGGTAACTACTGCTTTGTATATGTTGCTTTTACGTTGCTCTTGATTTCCTCTTTCAAAGTCTAGGTCTTCAAGTTTATTTTCATTAATTGTAGCAACTCTTAGCTCCTCGGATTGAGTAGCGTTAAATAGCATTCTTTTCATTTTAATCTCCAATTTAAGTTTGAAGATTTTATATAAAAGAATATAGGCGAAATATAAATAAAGGACTCAATATTTAAGTAAATAACAATAAACTATTTTATTGAGTGTTCATTTGTCTTGCTTTTGTTCTTTGTCTTTATTTTTAATATTTGTATAAACTAAATTTTTCTACTATATTTTTTTTTAAAATCTTTTTTTATGTCTGCCTCTTATATGTTTTTTTAAAATAGGCGCGCAGACCAAACCTCGAATTCTTTGTTTATGTATAATTCAGACCAATACTTTATCATTTGCACAATTGCAAAAGAAATCTGAGTGATTAGTATAAGTTATAAATTAAACGAAAACAAACAATGACCAACTATATAGAAAAAAAGGTTACCTACAAGCAGATTGATGAGGGAAGTATTGGTCAAAAAGTAGATAATTTTTTAATAAAAATACTAAAGGGTGTTCCAAAGAGTCATATTTATAAATTATTAAGAACGGGACAGGTAAGGGTAAATAAAAAAAGAGTTAAAACAGAATATAAGCTATGTAATGGCGATATATTAAGAATTCCACCCGTTGATTACAAGGAAAAGGTTCCGCCCAAAACTTTAAAAATTGATAATTACACAAAGAAATCAATTACTAATAATATATTATATGAAGATGACTATTTGCTTGTTATCAATAAACCGCATGGCCTAGCTGTTCATGGTGGCAGTGGTCTTAGTTTTGGAGTTATTGAATTAATTAGACAAATTTATCCCAATGAAAAATTTCTAGAGCTTATTCATCGACTTGATAAAGAGACTTCGGGTGTTCTTCTAGTTGCAAAAAAAAGAGCAGCCTTGGTCGAAATCCAAAAACAAATTAGAGAAAAACGAGTCCACAAAAAATATATGGTAGCTGTTTCAGGTTTATGGAAAGATAAACAAAAGACTGTTAACTTAAACTTGGTAAAATTGTCGAACCAAGAAGGGCAAAAGGTGATTGTTGTGGATAGCGAAAGAGGGGAGAAGATTTCAAAGGAATCTAAGTCTGTTTTTTTCTTAAAACAACATTTTAGAAATTTTAGTTTATTAGATGTGAAATTAATTACTGGTCGTACGCACCAAATAAGAGTTCATTTAGCTCATTTAGGATTTCCAGTTTTAGGAGATCAAAGGTATGGTGACTTTAAGTTGAATAAAGAGCTTGATAGGGCAGGTTTTAAAAGAATGTTTTTGCATGCTTGTGAATATGGGGTGATTCACCCTAAAAGTAGGGAGAATTTATTTATTTCAGCTCCCTTACCAGAAGAATTAAGAAGTTTTATTGATTTAAAATAAAGCTTAAGAAAATATTATATTTATGAAGACACGATTTGAGTTAATTATTTTTGATTGGGATGGGACTTTATCAGATTCGGTTGGGCTTATAACGGACCTAATGATTCAGTCTTTTTTACTTCATAATGTCTCACCACCATCAAGAATGGAAGTGGCTGATATACTTGGTATTAAGCTAAGCGAAGCCTTTAAAATTCTTTTAAAAGAAAAAGACCAAAATGCTAGTGAATTAATATTTAATTCATATATTGAGTTATATAATCAGAGTTCAAATAAAGTTAAATTATTTGATGGGGTTGAGCTAGGGATCAAAGAGTTACATAGGTATGGCTATAAGATAGCAATTGCAACAGGAGGAGGAAGAAATTACTTAGATAGTTGCCTGGCTCAAACTTCAATTAAAGACTTCATAAATGTAACCAAAACTTCTGATGATTGCTTTTCAAAACCACACCCACAAATGTGTAATGAAATTCTGAATGAGTTAATTATTGAGCCTGAAAAAAGCATTGTTATTGGTGATTCTATTCATGATTTACAAATGGCAAAAAATGCAGGTATATCATCTCTTGCTGTTACTTATGGAGCTCACAAACAAGACTCTTTATCAGTCTACGACGCCTTAGATTACATGGATGATGCAAATATGGTATTTGATTGGATAAGAAGACATGGGTAACTTTATTATTATAAATAAAAACCAGTTTAAACAATCTGCAGATTCTGTTACATTTGATATTCCATCAATGGGCGAAAAAAAAGGCTTTTTGGTTTGGTTTGAAGGGGAATTTAAGGCTTATGTAAACGAATGTAGGCATATGGAAGTATGTCTTGATTGGCAGCCTAATGATTTTTTTGATGAAGATAAAAAATTCATTATATGCTCAACGCATGGTGCACTATATTCACCTAAAACTGGTGTCTGTATCTCTGGTCCATGTAAGGGACAAAATTTAATTAAACTGAATACATTAGAGAGGAATGAAGATATTATGATTTTCACAGATAAGGAAGGGTGTAAAAAGAATGGCTGAAATTAAAAAAGACAATTGGGAGCAAAAAACAATTGAAAAAATTGCTTCAAGTTCACTTATTGAGCAAAGGCGAGGTAGGCGATGGGGCATATTTTTTAAGCTCATTACTCTTTTATATATTGGAATTATTATTTACGGATTTAATTCTATTTCGTATTCATCAATTCCATCAAATGAGAAGATAACTGCACTTGTGAAGCTTGATGGAGTAATTGGCTCTAATCTTGAGGTTAACGCTGACGACGTTATTAATGGGTTGAGAGAGGCTTATGCTCACCAAGGCACAGAAGCTATCATCTTATCCATTAATAGCCCAGGGGGAAGCCCTGTTCAAGCTGGCATTATAAATGATGAAATTAATAGATATAAATTGATTCATCCTAACATTCCGATCTATGCAGTCGTGGAGGATATTTGTGCTTCTGGTGGCTACTATATTGCTGTTGCCGCCGATCAAATATTTGTTAATAAAGCGAGTATCGTAGGTTCTATCGGTGTCCGTATGGATGGTTTTGGTTTGGAAGAATTAATTAAAAATATTGGCGTAGAGCGCCGTCTAATGACCGCAGGTAAAAACAAAGGTATGTTAGATCCTTTTCTACCGATAGTGCCAGAGCAAGAAGAGTTTGTTCAAAATCTTCTTAATGAAATTCATGATCAATTTATCGCTGTTGTTAAGCAAGGAAGAGGCGATCGTCTTTCAGCTGAAAAATCAATATTCTCAGGCTTATTTTGGGATGGAAATACAGCAATAAAATTAGGCCTAGTGGACAGTCTTGGCTCGGTTGGTTCTGTTGCGAGAGATATTGTGGGCAATGAAAATGTTGTCGACTTTACAACAAAAGCATCTTTTGGTGAAAGATTAGCTGAAAAATTTGGTGCGGGTGTTGGGGCTTCTTTTAGTAGTACGATTTTAAATAAAATAAAAAATAATACTGTTATAAAATAATAATTTAAGAATTATTATTAATATAATTTATTAAGTTATTTGTTGACGAATCAAAAGCTTTTGTAACTTGTTTGGATTCAAGTTGAGGTAAAACAAGCTTAGCTATTTGCTTGCCATACTCAACACCCCATTGATCAAAAGAATTAATATTCCAGATGACACCTTGAGTGAAAATTTTATGCTCATACATTGCAATTAACCTACCTAAGGATTTTGGAGATAATGATTTAAATAAAATTGAATTTGTAGGTCGGTTACCTTCAAAAGTCCGATGTGAAACAAGTCCTTTCAAGTCAGGATTTTTATTTATTTCATTTTTCATCTCATTTTCTACAGCAAGCATACTTTTTCCCGTCATTAATGATTGTGTTTGGGCAATAAAGTTAGATTGAAGAATATTGTGATGATTATTTTTATCATTTCCAAGTTTATAGTTCGAATTTATTGGCATGATGAAGTCACTTGGAACTATTTGGGTGCCTTGGTGAAGAAGTTGATAAAACGCATGTTGTCCATTAGTCCCCGCTTCCCCCCAAAGAATAGGTCCTGTTTGTTGACATACTTTTTCGTTGTTGCGTCCTATAAATTTACCATTGCTTTCCATATCTGCTTGTTGAAGATAAGCAGGTAATTTTGCTAAACATTGATCATAAGGCAAAACCGCGAGTGTTGAAAAGTCAAAGAAGTTGATATACCAAACACCAATGAGTGCCATCATTATAGGAATATTTTTTTCTAGAGGGGCAGAAATAAAGTGATTGTCGGCATCATGTCCACCTGCTAGAAGCTCTTCGAAATTTTCCATACCAATGAAGATTGCTATTGATAAACCAATTGACGACCATAAAGAGTAACGTCCACCAACCCAGTCCCATAAAACGAAAATATTTTCTGAGTGGATCCCAAACTTTATTACTTCATCTAAATTACTTGAAATAGCCACAAAATGATTTTTTATAAATTCTTTTTTTATAGCTGTATTTAAAAACCAATCTCTAGCAGAGAAGGCGTTGGTCATAGTCTCCTGAGTGGTGAAGGTTTTTGAGGCTACTATAAATAAAGTTGTTTCAGGATCACAAACTTCTAGGACTTGTGATAAATCCGCTGCGTCTACATTTGATACAAAATAGGGCGTTATTCCTTTAGAACCAAATGGCTTTAGAGCCTCACAAACCATTGAAGGTCCCAAGTCTGAGCCCCCAATTCCAATATTCACAATTGATGTAATTTTTTTACCACTAAAACCTTTCCATGAGCCACTTCTAATATCCTCAGACAATTTTCTTATCTTTGAAAGCTCATCGTTTACCAATGGCATTACGTCTTCACCATCTACCATTATTGGCTTATTAGATCGATTCCTTAACGCTATATGTAAAGCAGAACGATTCTCTGTAAAATTTATTTTTTCACCAGAAAATAAACGTTTGCGCCAATTTTCAATATCTGCTGATTTAGCAAGGGAGATTAATAATTTTCTGGTTTCTTCCGTAATTCGATTTTTTGAATAATCAAATAAAAAATCATCAAATAAAATATGATTATTTTCAAATCTTTGTGTGTCATTTTCAAAAAGATCTTTCATGTGAATGTTTTTTATCTTTTTAAAATGCTCTTCCAGAGAGAGCCATTCTGAGGTTTTTGTTATTTCTGCCATAGGATTAATTTTTATTTGTAGGGCAGTATTGTACCAAACTTTAAGGAATATTCATTGCTAGTTTTTTCTGGTTTGTTCCTTTATTGCCCAATTTATATGTTCTTGAAGCATTGGTGTTGCATCTGATAGACGCTTTTTAAGTTCAGCTAAGATAGCTTTTGATTTTTTAGCATTACCTAAGCCGATAGCAATATTTCTTAACCATCGCTCATAACCTAATCTCAAGATGGCACTTCCATTAAATATTTCATCAAACTTATCTTTTGAAATCTTAAAACTATCCAGGAGGGATATTTTATGCAAATTATTTCGAATCATAAAGTCATGTTCATTAGTGACCTTACTATATTTGTTCCACGGGCAAATTAATTGACAATCATCACAACCATATACGCGATTACCTATAGCCTTTCTATATTCAACTGGTATAGACCCTTTATGTTCGATTGTCAGATATGAGATACATTTTCTTGCATCAAGCTTATAAGGGGCAATAATTGCCTTAGTGGGGCATATATCGATACACGCTGAGCATGTTCCGCAATGATTAGTTAATTTTTTATCGATTGGAAGGGGTAGATTGATAAAAATTTCACCTAAAAAGAACCATGAGCCATGATCTTTATTTATTAGTAATGTATGTTTACCTCGCCAACCTAAACCTGATTTTTCAGCCAACTCTACCTCTAATACAGGGGCGCTATCTGTAAAAACTCTAAATTCAACGGGGTAATTAGTTATCTCATCTTTAATTTTGCTACTAAGTTTTTTAAGTTTAGCTCTTATAACTTTATGGTAATCTCGACCTAATGCATATCTAGATATGTATGCTTGGTCTTTATTTTTTAGGGCTAGCTTTGTATTTTTATCATTTGGGAAGTAGTCGATTCTTGCGCTAATTATTCTTAGTGTTTTTGGAACTAATTTTTGAGGGTTAAATTTAAGATCGCTATGCCTTTTTAAGTAACTCATATCTCCCTGAAAGTTTGATTTTATCCAATCCTGATAGGGTTTTTTGGCATGATCAAGGTTCAAGTCAGATATACCAATATGATTAAAACCTAATTCAAGTCCAAGGCTTTTAATTTTTTTTACTATTCTCTGCATGATTAACTGTTCTTTCATAGTTAAAAATAATAAACTAAAAACATGATGAAAGAGATATCAGTTTTCTTAGAAAACGAAAAAAGTACTTCAGAACTTGGTTTAAAATTATCAAAGAACCTATCTGCAGGTTTATTGTTATTTCTCAAAGGAGACTTGGGAGCTGGAAAGACATGTCTTGTGAGGTCAATATTAATCAATTTAGGCTACCAGGGAAAAGTTAAAAGTCCATCTTATAGTCTCTTTGAACAATATAGCATTGATGGTAAAACTATTAATCACTTTGATTTATATCGCTTTAAAAGTGCTGAAGAATGGCTTTCTGCAGGATTTAACGATTATATTAATGTACACGATATTACTATTATAGAGTGGCCTGAGAAAGCTAAGAATGTATTATGTGACTCAGATATTGAAATTGAGATCGTATACGATAAAGAGATAAGTAGAAGGGCTCTAATAAGAGCAAAATCTAAAAAAGGGGAGGCGGTTTGCAAAGATTTAGTTTGAGATTTTATTTTATATTCTTTTTTCTGTCACTTATTTCATTTAATAGTCTTTTAGCAAACGAAATCAAAGCTACGCGTCTTTGGCCCGCTCCTGATTACACAAGAATTACCATTGAATCCTCTTCAAAAATTAATAATGATCAGATGATGCTTCAAAATCCAGAGAGAATCGTTATTGATTTAAAAGGAATTGCCGTAAATCAAGTTTTAAAAAATTTATCTAGTAAGGTAAAGCCAAATGATCCTAATATTTTAGATATAAGAGTAGGTCAATTCACCCCAAAAGTTTCTAGGATAGTAATTGATCTAAAAAATTCTGCTAGAGTAAAAATATTCTCTCTACCTCCAGTTGAGCCTTACCAAGACAGATTAGTCATTGATGTTTATCCAGTAGAAAAAGATAGTTTAACCAATCTCCTGAATAAACTTGAAAATAAAGAAGTTAAGAAAAAAGAGAACATCGCGAAAAAGAAAGATCCAGTTGTAAAAGACAAGCCTAAGGAGAAAAAGAAAGTAGTTGTCGCAATTGATGCAGGTCATGGTGGAGAGGATCCTGGGGCAATAGGTAAGAATGGAACAAAAGAGAAAAAAATTGTATTGCAAATCACCAAAAGACTTAAAAAATTAATTAACTCTGATCCATTGATGGAAGCATATTTAATAAGAGATAGTGATTATTACATACCTTTAAATAAGAGAGTTTCTAAAGCCAGAAAAGTAAAAGCGGATATCTTTATTTCTATTCATGCAGATGCCTTTAGAAAAAGAAATGTTAGTGGATCATCAGTCTTTGCATTGTCTGAAAGTGGTGCAACCAGTGCTTTTGCAAAATTTATTGCTAATAAAGAAAATGAAGCAGATTTAATAGGCGGGGTAAGTATTGATGATAAAGATCCCTTGCTTGCTAAAACACTATTAGATCTTTCTCAATCAGCCACAATCAACGATAGCCTAAAGCTTGCTAACTTTGTCTTAAAAGAGATTAAAAAAGTAAATAATCTCCATAAAAAATGGCCTGAACAAGCTGGGTTTGCTGTTCTAAAGGCTCCGGATATACCATCAATTTTAGTTGAAGTTGCATTTCTAAGTAACCCAAAAGAGGAGAAGCAACTTAAAACTGCCAAGTTTCAGAAGAAGTTAGCAAAGGCGATTTATCTCGGTACAAAGAAATATATAAAATCAGGTGTAACCATTACCTCGACAAATGACCCAGATAATTAAGTAGATGAAAAAAATATTTATTATTGGGCCAACCGCTTCTGGAAAAACAGAGCTAGCCAAGTTTATATTTGATAACTTTAAAACTGAAATAATTAGTGTTGATTCCGCACAAGTATATCAAGATATGAATATTGGTTCAGCCAAACCAAATTCTTCAGAGCTAAATAGCTATCCGCATTATTTGATAGATTTAATTAAGCCAACAGAAAATTACTCAGTTAGCCAGTTTAAAAAAGATGAATCTGAAGCCTCTAGTAATATACTAAAAAATAAAAACGTACCCCTCTTGGTAGGCGGGACAATGCTTTACTTTAATGCTTTGGAGTATCCAATTGATGATATGCCTGCATCAAGTGATGCTGTGAGAAAAAAAGTGTTGGAGGAATTAGATAAATTTGGGTTAAATTATCTTTACGGAAAGTTAATTAAGATAGACCCAGAATGTACAAGTGTAATAAAACCAACAGATAAGCAACGGGTTATGCGTGCACTTGAAGTCTATTATTTGAGCGGGAAACCGATTTCTACTTTTCAAACTAAAAATAAAGCTCCTCAATCTGAGTTTAATTTTTTAAAAATAGGTTTAATGCCACAAGACAGAAGTAAGCTTCATAAAAAAATTGAAATTAGGACTAGGGAAATGATCAATAAGGGTTTTTTGGAGGAGGTAAGGGAGCTCGTAGAAAAATATCCTGATCTAAATGCAGACCATAATTCCATGCGTTGTGTCGGGTATCGACAAATATTTAACTCAGTAGGCCAAAAAGTAGATACAAAAGAGCTTATAGAGACGATCACTATTGCGACAAGGCAGTTAGCGAAGAGACAGCTTACCTGGATGAGAGGAATGAGTGGTTTGAAAATTTTTGATCCATTTGATCTTAACAAGGAGAGCGTTATAAAAGAAACAGTAGAAAGCTTCTTAAAAGTTAACCCATAAGGCCTATCATTTTATTTTCTAAATCAAATGTAAATTTTTTTGGTTTGAATAAGTTGCTTGTCTTCTTTAAATCTAATATTTTTCGTTTTACAGACATAATTTTGTCTGGCTTGCTAGCTAATTCGATTGCCTTTTTTTCATATTCTTCAATTGAAGAAACGATTAATTCAGAGCAACCGATTTCAGTGAGAATGCTCCCAGCAACTCTACTAGCAAAAGTTTCACCTGAGAGTGAAATCATAGGACATCCAGCCCATAAGGCGTCACTAGCAGATGTATGTGCATTGTAGGGGAATGTATCAAGAAAGATATCTATAATTTGATGCCTTTGTATATGATCATCAAAGCTAACTTTTTTTGCAAAAAATAATCTTTCTGATTGTATTCCAAACTCACTAGAAGCAAATGTTCTGAGATTATTTTCGCAAGTTTTATTTGACGTTAATAGCCATAAGATAGAATCTGGGACCTTTTGCAGCAACCTCATCCATAATGAAAACATTTCTTTTGTAATCTTAAGTGACTGTCCAAATGACGCAAAGATAAAGTCATTTTCTTTAAAGCCATAATCTAATTTTTTTACAGTTTTTAATAGGGGTCTAGAGGATATATTGGGCTGGTAACAACCTTCTAAATAGATAATTTCTTCAGCATATTCGCTACTTTTGGATTTCGGGATAACATATTCATCCGCAAACATAAAGTCGTAAAGCGGCTTTTTATCCAAGCTACCCATGGTACCTGGATACCCAAGCCAATTAATATGAAGTTTTGCTGGTCTTAACGCGGCAATTAATGATCGACTATTTTGAGTAAACCCTGTCAGATCAACCATAATATCAATGCTTTCTTCAATCATTAATCCTGACACTTTTTCATCATTCATCTCTGTAATATTGAAATATGCATCACAAATTCCTTTAAATTCATCTAATTCTTCTGAGCCATCGTCAGGCCCAGAGTAAAAAAGCTTAAGAATGAATTTATCTCGATCATGATTGATTAAAACTTCTTTAATTAGATAATATAGAGGGTGCAATCTAAAATCTGATGACAGATATGCAATAGTAATTTTGTCTGACTTTTTTTGTTTAGAATCTTTTGAGATCTTTATTCCAGACTGCTTTACCCATGAGTTTGCTACATTTAAGTGATTATTGTTTGAAATATTTGGCATGGAAAAGAGGGCGAAGGGCGATATTTTTCCATTTATTGGTTTTTCTGTTAATTTTTTAATTTTCGAGAACATTTCATCAATGCCGTTCCAAGAACATATGCTTTGCTTGAGATGAACCATTTGGATGAATGTATGTGTCAAGTCAGGGTTAATTAAAAGTGCTTTTTCATAAGAGCTAATGGCTTCCTCTGTTTTTGATATTCTTTGGAGTGCATTTCCTAAATTATTGTAGGTAGTTGGATTGGGTTTAATTTTAAGCGATAAGCGATATGCCTTGATTGCTTCTTCATACTTATTTTGATGAAATAGGGAATTTCCATAGTTGAATAGTGAACTTGAATTATTTTTGTCGTAGCTGAGAGCTTCTTCGAATGCGTTCGCAGCCATTTTAAATTCTCTATTTATAAAGTAGGTATTTCCAATTTTATTTAGACAAAAGCCTAAAGCCCCAATCACTTGAAGATTGTCTTTTAATGCATAATGACTTCTTCTAAAAAAACCAGCTGCCTCTTCATACTCTTCAATGATTGCATACAAGTTTCCAATTTCAATTTGAAGGAAAATATTTTTTGAATCTTCACGCCAAGCAACTTTATAAAGATCAATCGCACCTAAAATGTCACCATCTTTTTCTTTTGCTTTTGCTGCAGTAATTAGTTTGTTTGTCATATTAAATTTACAAGCATTTTTTTTCTAAGCCCCGCTTTCTTGATGGAGTTTCTACTTGGGTTAAGATAGTTTAAAATATTTTGTTCGTCAGGGGTCTGAGATTCATCAATCATGGAAGCCAGGCATTTTGATATAAATGGAGCTAATGTATAACCTCTCGATCCATAGCCAGTATTTATAAAAAGATTTGGATGCCATTTTAAGTCTTTAATTGAACGTGGGATTTTGTTTAACTCCTTTGATTCTTTAAGAACTTGACCGACATAGGGGATTCGATCTGGAGTAACTGCCCTCCATCCAACCCAACCTGTATTGGATGTGTCATTTTTTTCTATCTCATTTCCTGAAAGTTTCCGGTAAGTTTTTAAATTTTTTTCAAAATCAGTCATTGATAAATTTTTATTTTCATTATCTCTCTCATATGTTGAGCCAAAAACATCGTATCCGCTAACATCTGGAATTAAGTAGCCACTATCCGAAATAATTTCTTTATGTGCAGACTTTTTTTTACTGGGAAGCCAGTTAATTTGACCTCTATTTTTTTTTAAATCAACGTCATTAAATAATTTGGTCTTACTGAGCGCAAAGGAATTACAAAAGACCAAATTTGATGCGGTAAATTCATTTGAATCTTGACAATATACAAGCCATAATTTTTTCCCGTAAGCAATCTCCTTTACTTTTCTTTTCGGAATAAATTTAATGTTTTTATGCTTAATAAGTCTGGAGCAAATTTTATGTGGCGATACCCAGCCACCATTCTTAAAGTAGATACCTATTTTATTATCGATATCATATTTTTTTTTAATCAAATCTTTTGATAGGTATTTAAAATCAGTCTTTTCAAGGGTAATACTTAAAATATTTTTAATAAGTCTATCTGCCACATCATTATCATAAAGCTTAATCACACCTTCCATTACCGCGTCTTTTTTAGAATAATTAAACTCCCCCGTAAGGTCATATGCATATTTAGAAGCCATATTCATGAGTGAATTGTATTTTGGATTATTCAACATAAAGTGAGGGGAAATAATGGCGGCTTTGTTCTTAAAGATCTCGATTTCATCTTGATTATTTTCATCCAGCAAAGTGACTTGGTAATTTCGCTTTGCAAGTTGGTAGGCTAGGCTGGAACCTGCAATGCCCGAACCTACTATAAGAACTGTTTTATCATGAGTACTCATATAGAATTTCTATAGCCTGGCTTAGTGATGTGTAAATGAATATCGCTGATTACTTTCTCTTCAAAACCTCCTTCACAATATGCAAAATAAAATAGCCACATCCTTAAAAACTTATCGTCAAACCCAAGCTTTCTGATTTCCTGTTTATTTTTTAGGAACCTCTTTCTCCAGTCAGCCAAGGTTCTGGCATAGTGATGACCGATATCTCTAATATCATTAATCACTAAATCAGTTGAGCTTGTTAAGCTATTTTGAATTGCTGTAATTGAAGGTATGCAGCTCCCTGGAAAAATATATTTTTGAATAAAATCAACTGATTGAATTGCCTTTGAATATCTTTGATCTTTTATTGTGATCGATTGAATAAGTGCCTCACCATCAATTTTGAGCAGTTGGCCAATAATTTTAAAATACTCATCGTAGAATTGATAACCAACGGCCTCAATCATTTCAATTGAGACGAGTTTGTCATATTGCCCCTTTAGTAAACGGTAATCTTTTAACAAAACCTTTATTTTTTTACCTAACCCTGCTTCTTTAATTTTTTGTTTTGCGAACTTGTATTGTTCGATTGAAATGGTTGTTGTCGTAACCTTACAACCATAATTTTTAGCTGCATATATTGCAAAGCCTCCCCAACCAGTACCAATTTCAATGACATGATCAGTTTTTTTAAGGTTTAATTTTTTACAAATAACATCTAGCTTATTTGTTGATGCATCCTCAAGACTCGTCTTCCTAGATTTATAAATTGCTGATGAGTACATCATATTTTTGTCTAGGAATAAACTAAAAAAATCATTACTCAAATCATAATGACGGGAAATATTCTTCTTGCTGCCCCTTACTGAATTTTCATTGAGCTTATGCATGACTTTTAAGAAGGGTTGAGATAAAAGTGTAAAAAGGTTTTCAAGCTTATCTTGAGCTTCAGTATTTCTTGCAAGAACTCTAATGACGTTTGTCAGGTTCGGACTACTCCATTCACCTCTAATAAAGGATTCACTTGCCCCAATCGTTCCTCCAAGAATGATATTTTTATAGAAAACGGTATCTAAAATGTTAATTTTCGCTGAAAGGTTACCTGGTTTGCCAAACTTGTTAATTGATTTACCATCTTTAATAATGATATGTGCATCCTTAATCTGACTGAGTCTTTGGTGGATTATTTTTTTATATAAATGATTCATGTTAGGCGTGTGGATAAAATCTTACTTTCTTTAAATATAATATTAACGCATTCCAATAGATACTAATAATTGATTTGATGCCCATGGGAAATGATAGAAACAAGAGCCTATTAAGGGCATAAGGGCTCCATGCTTTTTTTGTCATTTTTAAGGTTGCATTGAAATATTTTTCTTGATTCTTGAAACATTCCATTGATATAAATAAAAAATCTCTTGGTTCAACAAACTTCCAATTATATTTTAAATCCATCGGAAGAAATGGTGAAACATGAAAGTCTTTTTTAAATTCAAATACTTTTGTTCCATGTTTTATTTTTCGACAATCATGAACATAAGCATGTCGCTCTTCCCAGGGTGTATTTGTAATATGAGATACAATGGCAACCAATTCTTTATTTTTATTATAGCAATAGTAAAAACTTACAGGATTAAAGCAGTAACCAAAATACCTAAGGGTGGTAAGGAGGAATATTTTACCTTTTATCTCGACTTTTAATTTTTTAGCCAGTAACTTAATAATTTCAGTCTTAAGTGATTGTTTAGAATCTCCAAAAAAATCTTTTCTATGAAAGGAGGCTAAATTAAATTTCTCGTAACTCCAAAAAATATTTTGATTAAATGCATTTTTAATATCATCAAGATCAAGAAATAGCATAGTGGTGGAATAGGTAAAGGAGTGTTGCGCATCTTTTTTTCTTGAATGTGAGATTGTGCCTTTAAAGATTGAATGCATAAATTTATTTGATGATGTCTTTAAAAATTTTTACTGCTTCGTATGCGCTTTTTACACCATCCTCATGGAATCCTTTCCCCCAATAAGCTCCCAAGTAAAAAGTTCGATTCTTACCTGAAATGAGTTTATTTTTCTTTTGGGCACTGATACTTTCTTTTGAAAATTTTGGATGTGTGTATTGTATTTTTTTTATGATCTTATCTTTCAAAATAGGTTGCTTTGGGTTTAGGGTTACCAGAAGAGCTTCCTTTGTTTTGATATTTTGCAAGATATTCATATTGTAGGTGAGTGTGATTGGAGAATCCTTTGGGTTATCAATATTGTAGTTCCAAGCAGCCCAGGACAGTTTTTTTTGGGGCATGATACTACTGTCGGTATGAAGTATAATGTCATTTTTTTGGTAGGGTAGTGCCTTTAATATTTTAAACTCATCAGTTGTCGGTTTTTTTAAAATCTCAAGAGCTTCATCGCTATGGCATGCAAAAAAGACATAATCAAACTTTTCATTGCTCTTATTATCTTCGATTACAACATAATTTTTATATCGAATAACATTTTTAATTGTACTGTTTAATCTAATTTTATTTCTAAAGCTACTGGTAAGTTTTTTGACATATTGTTGTGAGCCACCTCTGATTGTTAACCACTGTGGTCGATTGGTGACTGAAAGCATGCCATGGTTTTTAAAGAAATTAATAAAAAATTGTGCGGGGAAATTTAGGATAGTTTTTATATCAGATGACCAAATTGCTGCTCCCATAGGAAGAATATAGTTTTCGCAGAAATAAGCTGAATAATTCTTATTTTTTAAGTATTGTTTGAGTAAGATAGTTTTTGATTCAAGCTTAATCGCTTGTTTATTAAATCTAAGAATCTCGAATATCATTTTTATAAACTTTGGGTTTAATAAATTTTTCCTTTGTGAGAATAAGCTATTAAGTGTGGTCCCATTGTATTCAAAATTATTTTCCTTTGAAAAAACACTAAAACTCATATTGCTATTTTCATATTTCACTCCGAGACTATCAAGCAATGAAGTAAACAAGGGGTATGTTTCTTTGTTAAATACGATGAACCCAGTATCAACGTTTATTTTTTTGTTATTTATGATAATTTCATGCGTGTGAGAATGACCACCGATTCGCTTGTTTTTCTCGTATAAAGTTACATCGTGGTTTTTGTTTAATAGATAGGCAAGTGTGTTGCCTGAGATGCCTGAGCCAATAACTGCAACCTTCATCGTTTAGCGAGGCTGTTTTGGGTTAATCTTATTAGATTCGCGAATAGCAGGAGAAACTTTTCTGATATCCCATATCAAACCAAAGAAAGACATAAGCTTCAAGATGTAATAAGTAATATCCACTTCCCACCAGTAAAAGCCTTGATTAGCTGATCCAGGAAAATGATGGTGATTGTTATGCCAGCCTTCCCCAAAAGTTAAAAGCGCAATGAACATATTATTTTTACTAGAATCCTTTGTGTTATATCGTCTTTTTCCCCAGATATGAGCAACTGAATTAACCAAGAAGGTTGTGTGATAAAGCAATACTGTTGACAGAACAAAGCCCCAAACAAGAAGCTGCCAACCATTTGTTAACAATTGAGGATGATTTGAGCCTAAATACTGACCTAAAAAGAAAAGGCCAACACAAGTCAAAATTGGAATTATTATATCGAATCGATCAATAAGCCTTAACTCAGGAAATCTGATCAACTCTTTGACAAATTTTTGATGTGTTAAAAAATTTGCTTTTGACAAGAACCAACCAGTATGACTCCAAAAAAACCCATGAGACTTTGGGGAGTGTTTATCTTGGTCAGTATCTGAATGCACATGATGGCCGCGGTGATGGGCTGCCCACCAAATAGGTCCTCGCTGAACGGCTGAGGCACCAATGACTGCAAACACAAATTGCATAAAGCGACTTGTCTTAAAGGCTTTGTGGGAAAAATAGCGATGATAAAACCCTGTAATTGCAAACATCCTGATGCTGTACATCAATATAAAGACCAAGACAGCTGTGTAACTAAAACCTACTAAGAAAACTGTAAAGATAGCCAAATGAATTAAGATAAAAGGAATTACTCTTAACCAATCGACATCATATTCTTTAAAAACTGATTTTTGATACTTGTTTTCAACAATGTTATTGTCAAACATACTTAAAAAATAGCCTACAAACCTCATTCTTGTTCAATTTCCCTGTAGTTGTCCAGGCTATATCCCATATCTTCTATCATGTCTCTAAATTTGATCATTTGATCATGGGGTAGGGTCTTTGTTCTTGCCATTAACCAAACATAATCTAGCTTATCTCTGGCGACAATTGTAATATTGTAATCTTTATCTAGATAAACAATTTTATATTGTGCTTTGATAGGCCAAATAAACTGCATCCCCCATTCTGCATTGTTGGTTCCAGGGATAACAAAGCCTTTTGGGTGGTAAGTTTTAACAGGCCCATTGATTGAGCCTTCATTGAAAGTAAATGTAGTCGCTATTGAACCATCTTCATTTAACTTATAAGATTCAATCGCATTAAAAGCGTTTTTTTCAACATATGATGGTATGTGGGCTAACACATACCAATCCCCCATAAAGCGATTTATGTCCACCTCCCCAACTGTTTTAATCTGCGTAGATTTCATAGCACATCCGGTTAGTAGTAAAATTAAAAAAAATTGTTTTATTACAGTCATTTGTATTATTTATTTAATGTAATTTATTTGATAAAATCTATCTTTTTTTAAACCATGGAAAAAACATAGGTGTTTGTTTAATGTAAAGATCATATCCTGGTCTTCTATCGACGATTGTACTCTCTAATAGTTCCGCACCAGACACTTTAAATAATAGCAGACTCATGAGTATGGGTGATAAAAGAGTGATAGAAAATATACCATTAAACGAGATTGTAAAGATACCCCACCAAACTAGAAACTCGCCAAAGTAATTCGGATGTCTTGAGTAGCCCCATAGCCCTTGATTCATGACACCGACTTTCTTACTTTTAAGAAATTTTGAGAGCTGCCAGTCGGCAATGGTTTCATAAGCAAGACCAAAAAAGGCAACTATAAGACCTATTATGCTTAATGTATTAAGGGGTATATCGTTAATGAAGATGGGTATGATTGATAGCATAAGAACAGATGCCATCAACGCCTGAAGCCAAAATACAATGTATAGGCTTTTGTATTTAAAAAAGGGTTCATTGTTGTTTCTAATTACTTGATACCTATTGTCTTCCTGTTTTCCCCAGTTTCTTTTCGTTAGGTATGCAAATAACCTCAAAGACCATAAAAGAATTAAAAAGAAAAAAAGGACCTGCATCATGTTTAATGGAAATGATTGAATACAAACAAGCATCCCTAAAAGAGGGAATAGGGCCCACATACTATCCACGTGAGTCACATTCTTTAAAGCTAAGCTTAAAACCCAACCAAAAAGACCAAAAGCAAAGAAATAGATGAGAATTGTTAAGTATAAATCAAGCATTTTTATTGAGCTTATTTGCAATAATTATTAATATTGGGGTGATTAAGGCCCACCCAATACTCAATGTGATAATTGAGTTATTACTAAGCAAGGTAATCGCACCTAATTTTTCTCCTGCAACATAAGCCAATGGACCGCCTATAGCTCCAAAAAAAATAGATATATAAATTTTTTGGCTGAGCCAAGCTAGGCTATGGTTTAGTGTCATTGCGAAAATCATCCACAGCATCACAATCCATATCGGAGTGAAGGGGTAGGGTAGACCAGGGTCGTTATAGATAATTAGGTCAAAATTTAATAGTGCCCCATCAAAAAAAAGACCAATGATGCCTGCGATTAATATAAGTTTAAGTTCTAACAACCTTTTTTTTATAATAGCAAAATGAATTAATAAGATTGTTGTTGCTATCAATAAGGCAAAATAAGTGCGATCATAAGATGCGCCTAATACGCATACAAACCATGCAGCCTGAAATAAAACAAAATTTATTATTTTAAATATCATTTCTTAAAAAGATAATGGCCTACACGCCATTCAATACCTCTCTTGTATCCCCATAATTCAGCACAGGCCATAAAGAAGATGCGCCACCTTTGAACCCACATTTCCGCATCCTTGTCTCCATAAGCTTCCTTTAAGATTGGCAGCACGCTAGCCTTATTTTTATCCAAGTTTGCTAGCCAAGCATTTGCTGTTTTTTCATAATGGGTACCAGGCCAATCCCATTGTGAAACGATTTGCATTTGATCTTGAAAGAAAAGGGGGAGGTCTTTTGATGGCATCATTCCACCAGAAAAAAAATATTGACTCATCCAATCATCATCACCTTCAACTTCAAATAAATAGGGCTGTGATTGATGGACAAAGATATGCATAAAAAACATACCCTTAGGCTTCAGCCAGCTTGCGATGCTCTTAAAAAGCTCCTTATGATTCCTCATATGCTCAATCATCTCGACTGAAACGACGCGATCAAACCTATCTATGGTAGAAAATTTATTCATATCCTGCGTGATTACTTTGATATTTTTCAGCTTTCTTTTTTTGGCTTCGCTTAAGATATAGGCTTTTTGTGATTTTGAATTTGACACAGCGGTAATTTGACTCTTTGGAAATTTTTTAGCCATCCAGAGCGTCAATGAGCCCCAACCACAACCAAGCTCGAGTATTGATTGGCCATCCTCAAGCCTTGCATGAGTTGAAGTTAGTTTGAGCGCTTCTTCCTCTGCTTTATTTAAATTATTAGTTTTATTGTTCCAGTAACAAGAACTATATTTTTTATGCATGCCTAAACAGAAATCATAAAATTTCGAAGGTACTTCGTAATGTTGCTCATTTGCCAACTCCGGAACAAGAGCTATTGGAGAGCTATTCATCGCCTCAATAAAATCGATTTTTTTTTGATTATTATTTTCAATATCTTGGCTAACAAGTGCAGCTACCCTTCTTCTTAAAAGGTGCCTAATACCAAACCTAATTAAGAAATCAGGACACAAGTAACTTTCAGATATTTTGATAAGCTTTTTAATCATAATAAGTTTTTTTAAGATTCCTAATCTTGACCTGATCTAAGCAACAGTATTTTTAAAAATGGTAAGTTATACCAAAAGTTACTTCATCTTGGTTAACCTTTTGAGGTTGAGGTGCATCATTCCACATTGCTACAATAACATTGTCCTTTCCAAGATCGGTGTATCGATATTCTAAATTAGCACTAAAGTTTTGATAAAAGTTATAGTCTCCACCAAATCCTAGAGTCCAACCATTTTGCCAATCTTTATGCTTTTCGCTTCTGTCTGGCGACCTTTGATCATATTTACGCATCATTTCAGTAGTTGAGTACCCACCAGTAACGAAAAGAAGAGTTTTATTATCAATTAGGTAGCCAAGCTTTGCTAGTAATGACACTTTTTGATCAACTGAGGATACTGTTGTTACATTGTTTGGCACTCCATTTTGTAAATTATCAAAGCTATCTTGGGCATCGTATGCTCTATATTCAGCTGTAACACCCAGCAACCATTGCTCATTGAGCATAAAATTGTATCCCGTATTTATCCCAACCAACCCCCCATTATCCTGATTCTTAGAATAATAATGATTTCCATCACGAGAGTTATTATCTTTTTTATCAGTGGTCCATGTGTAGCCGACATCTAAACCAATAAAAGGACCCGACCAATCAAGGGCTTCTTGGGCTTGAAGATTAGTGGTTAGTGCAAGTGTTGAGGCTAAGATTATTTTTTTGAAGCTATTGTTTTTCATTCAAGACCTTTTATTAGTAAGTTATTTTTTATTAAACTTAATTATTTAGCAGATAATTATAAATCAAACAGAGCTTCTCAGACGTGCTATTTAAAATTTTTTTAATTAAATCTAGGTATACTTACAGAGTTGATTTTTATGTTTATAAAGTAACGAAAGGATGTTTTTTTGAATGTTAGATGAAGTTATCAGTTTTTATAGTTTTTTGGGTTTAAATTTTGAGCTGACAGCTGCATTAGCCGTCCTTCAAGTGATATTGATTATTTTTGTTGTTGCTTTTATTGGTTATTTTGTAACAAAAAATTATATTGTTAAGCAGTTAAGAAAAACACTTTTTTCAAAAAAAGACACCCCATTTTCGACCGTTTTTCTGGAATATAAACCTTTTGATAATGTTGCACATTTAGTATCTGCCATTATTATTTATTCGTTCGCCGATTTGATGGAAACAAGTGATTCAACCATTACATGGATTAATGAATCTATTGAGTGGTTAGAAGAGGGTGGGATAATTTATGCAACCCTAGCAGTTATTTGGTTCTTACTCTCCCTGCTCAGTGTGTCTAATAGTTACTATGAAAGAATAAAGAAATCTCATCAGCCATCAATCAAAGGTTATATTCAGCTCGTTAAGATCATTATTACTGTGACAGCCGTTGTCCTGATAGTCGCAATGATGCTTGATAAATCACCCATGGCTTTCTTAACAGGGTTAGGTGCAGCTTCTGCCATTATTATTTTAGTTTTCAAAGATACCATTTTAGGTTTTGTAGCCAGTGTTCAGGTAGCCTCCTATGACATGGTGAGGGTTGGTGATTGGATTACAATTAAACAATTACAAGTTGATGGCGATGTTGAGGATGTTTCTCTTAATACGGTAAAAATTAGAAACTTTGATAAAACAGTGACAACTATTCCAACTGCATCACTTATAACTAATGGTGTTCAAAATTGGCGTGGCATGGAAGAAACAAAGGGTAGAAGAATCAAACGTGCTATTAATATTGATATTAAAACGATCAAGTTTTGTGATGAGGTTTTGCTAAAAAAACTTTCAAAAATTACAAATTTAACAAAATATATTAAAGATGTAACCAAAGAGATTAGCTCATATAACTCAAAAACAAGCTCCCAAGGTGATCGGTTGAATGGAAGAGCATTAACTAATATTGGTCTGTTTAGAAAGTATATTTATAACTACCTTCAAGAAAATGAATATATTCGAGATGACTTAACTTTCCTCATTAGGCAGCTCCAACCTGGCCAAAGTGGTATTCCTATTGAAATCTATGTCTTCACTAATGATACTAATTGGATCAACTATGAAAATATTCAGAGTGACATTTTTGATCATTTGTTGGCCGCTTTGCCAGAGTTTGAGCTGGCAGCTTTCCAAATTATCTCTGACACCAATGAACACCTACATTCAGTAATTAAAAAATAAGCTTAAATCTTAAAAAATGGATTACTCTGGCTTTCAATTAATAGGTGCATTCATTCTTTTAGTAATGATTATCCTTTTTTATCGAAGTTCTATCTTAGAAGTACTTAAGACTCCTAAAGAATCACTCATTCTATGTATCCCAATTATTTTGTTAGGGATTATGTTTTATTTTTTTTTTAAAGTTAAAGGTTTTTGAAGCAGATAATTGGCGTCCCCAAGGGACAACTGAGGTCGTATTTTGTTGTCTATTATTGTTTGTATCGACACCTATAAAAAAATCTAGTAACAATTTTTTCTTAACCTATTACCTTTATTTCTAATATCTCCTTCGTCAATATTACACATTTCATTTGTTGGAGCTAAATTAGTTCCATTAGCTACAAAAGCATCAAATGCTTCAAAAGCCACTAATTTTTGTTTTTTGCACTTACCGATGAAGTCAATATTTGTAAAATATCCTTTTTTCTTACATTCATTTGTTTCTCTTTTGGTTGTGTATATTGTCTCATCAATAAGGTTAATAGATAAATCATGACCGACTACACTGCAACTGCTTTTGCTTGGAGCTTCTGTATAAACCGTCATTGCTGATATTGAGTCTTTATCTTTTATATAGCTGCCTTCAAATCGAGCAGATTTGCCGTTGTAATATGTTTCATCTTCAGCCCTTATAGACGCCTTTCTAACCTTTACAGCTATGGATTTCTTGATTCTAAAGACATCTGAATCACTTTTAGTTAATACTCGTTGACCTTCACATATCAACTTAAACTCTTCAGCTTGGATTAAAGTCGGTATAAAAAATAATAGAAGTAATAGCTTTTTCATCTATTCTTTCCTTTTTTTTTGTAAATTTAGAATATTTGAATATGATTACATAAAATGTATCAAAAAAAGACAAAAAGTTTGCGAAGGAGTAATTAACTGATATATGATTCTAAAATTAATTTTTCAAATGTATCTAGTTAAGAAAGCTTTAAAAATTTTTAAATCAGGGCGAAATAAATGAATAACAAAATAAAAACAGCAGTAGCAGGTGCGTTACTCGCATCAGCTTCAGTGTCTAATGCCGGTATCACCTGGGACGCAGGTGAATGGACTGTGGACATGAGCGGTAACGTGTCTGCATTCGCAATTTTTTCTGACGAAAAAGATACAACTGGACCAAAAGGTGGCCTAGCTGCTACTCAACGTAGTATTGATTCAGATAGCGACAGTGCTACGATCTCTACAGGTGTTCTACCAGACTGGTTAGGCTTCACAGCAACGACTCGTCAAAATGACATCGATACTTCGGTAACAATCTCATTCCAACCGGACGCTGGTGGCAACGCGGCACTACAGGGTGGTGGTAACGCTGCAAACTGGCAAGCATTCTTAACATTTGGTGATAAATCATGGGGTTCTGTAAAAATGGGTAAAG
>OJFS01000031.1_pt1 | contig 87455 bp, 75 predicted proteins | sample 1594231 | NCBI WGS metagenome assembly OJFS01 (sample SAMN05416847, study PRJEB24817) | seawater metagenome | isolation source: Sea water | place: Canada:Atlantic | collected 2013-07
ACACCTCTCTATTCGTCGGCAGCGTCAGATGTGTATAAGAGACAGCTTCTATTGTGTGCCTGTATCGCTATTCTGACCACGATAGGGATTGTGTTATCCGTATTATTTGAATCATTGCGTTTTTTCCAATCGATAAGTTTTTTTGAATTTATCTTTGGGACCCATTGGAGCCCGCAAACCGCGTTACGAATTGATCAAGTTGGGGCGTCGGGCGCGTTTGGCGCGGTACCTCTGTTTGTTGGTACTTTGCTGATTTCTTTTATCGCTATGTTAATTGCTGTACCCGTTGGCTTAATGTCAGCTATTTATTTGTCTGAATATGCCACGCCAAAACTCAGGGCTGTGGTAAAACCCATGCTGGAAATATTGGCCGGGATCCCCTCGGTGGTTTATGGCTTTTTTGCAGCGTTAACGGTCGCTCCGTTTATTCGTGATAGCGGCGGTTTTTTGGGGCTCGAGGTGTCGTCTGAAAGTGCGTTGGCTGCAGGCTTGGTTATGGGGGTCATGATCATTCCGTTTGTGTCGTCATTGTCAGATGACGTATTAAAAGCTGTGCCACAATCTTTACGTGATGGCTCTTTGGGGTTAGGGGCAACACAGTCAGAAACCATAAAGAGGGTGGTTATCCCGGCAGCCTTGCCCGGCATAATAAGCGGAGTATTGCTCGCGGCGTCACGGGCGATTGGTGAAACCATGATAGTCGTCATGGCGGCTGGATTGGCCGCGCATTTAACGGCTAATCCACTTGAGTCGGTGACAACCATCACAGTGCAAATCGTCACTTTATTGGTAGGGGATCAAGAATTTGATAGTCCTAAAACCTTATCGGCATTCGCTTTAGGGCTAATGTTATTTATGGTCACTTTGGTACTTAATTATGTTGCTTTGTACGTGGTTCGCCAATACCGAGAAGAGTATGAATAACCATGAGTAAGGTAAGTGTTAAATCCTCGGCTAGCAAACGCCCAACTACCATGGATCTAGTGAACCGTAATCTTGCGAAACGCAAGCGTGCTGAAAGGCGTTTTCGTTTCTATGGTATTGGGGCAATCTTATTTGGTTTTGCCTGCTTATTGATTCTTTTCAGCGATATTATCGGCAAGGGACACGGCGCTTTTTTTCAAACACAGATTCAATTGCAGGTTCGATTTAATGCTCAGCAACTACAAATAACGGACCCAACATCTAAAACTCAGCTAGATAACGCAAATTACGACGCTGTTATTGAAAATGCCCTGTTGCGTGATAATGGCGCTTTGTTAGACGCTGAGCTGCCTGCGCTTGAGAAGCGCCAATTGTTGAGTTTAGTCAGTACAGGCGCAGTGTACAGCTTAAAGACGGTGTTAAAAAATGCGCCTGAAACTCTCAACCAAACGGTTTCGATTTGGCTGACGGCTGATGACGATGTAGATAATTACGTTAAAAGCATAGGACGTGACGGCCAAGGCTTTAGTGGCCGGCTAAGTCTTCAGCAGCAAAAGTGGGTCGAGCGCTGGGTCGAAAATGGCCAAGTACGGCAAACGTTTAACACAACCTTTTTTACTGAAGGTGATTCTCGGGAACCAGAACAAGCGGGGATCCGTAGTGCGTTAATGGGCTCGTTGTACATGCTGCTCGTGACAATCGGCTTATCATTTCCGATAGGGATATCGGCTGCGGTATATCTCGAAGAATATGCGCCGAGAAACCGTTTAACTGACTTTATTGAAGTGAACATAAACAACTTGGCCGCCGTGCCTTCGATCATCTTCGGTTTGCTGGGTTTGGCTATCTTTATTGGGTTTTTCGATATGCCCAGGTCAATTCCACTCGTGGGGGGATTAGTGTTGACCTTAATGACCTTGCCAACCATTATTATATCAAGTCGTGCGGCCATTAAAGCGGTTCCGTCATCCATACGTGATGCAGCTTTTGGGCTCGGGGCATCTAAAATGCAGGTCGTTTTACATCACGTTGTGCCTCTCGCTATGCCTGGTATGCTAACTGGCGCTATTATTGGTTTTGCTCAAGCACTGGGTGAAACGGCTCCCTTGTTGATGATCGGTATGGTTGCCTTTATTGTGGATGTTCCGGCAGACTTATTAGATCCGTCGAGCGCCTTGCCAGTACAAATCTTTTTGTGGGCCGACAGCCCAGAGCGAGCATTTATTGAGCGCACATCTGCTGCCATTATGGTGTTATTAGCCTTTTTAATTACGATGAATGGTCTAGCGGTTTGGTTGCGTCATCGTCTTGGCCGCGGCCAATAATAGTAGGAATAGGTAGTGAATTCGAATTCAGGTTACAACCGATTATTTGACCCCATGGCTGAGACTGGGCAACCTTTAGATTTTGCGCAACATGGACTTGGGCAAAGAACAGTGGGGAACCCCTTTTCTGAAAAAGCCAAGATGTCAGTGCGTAATTTGAATGTGTACTATGACGATAAACAAGCCATTCATGACGTCAGCTTAGATATAAACCGCAATGAAGTTATGGCGATGATTGGGCCATCCGGTTGTGGTAAATCAACTTTTTTGCGTTGTTTAAACCGTATGAACGACACCATAGATAATTGCAAGGTTGAGGGAGAAGTCACCCTTGATGAAAAGAATATCTATCATCGTAAGCAAGACGTGGTGCCTCTGCGCGCTCGTGTTGGGATTGTATTTCAAAAACCAAACCCGTTTCCAAAATCGATATATGAGAATGTCGCGTATGGTCCCAAAATACATGGTTTGGTGTCACGTCGGGCACAACTAGACGAGATAGTGGAAGATAGCTTGCGTAAAGCGAGCCTGTGGGATGAGGTGAAAGATCGTTTGTTTTCACCTGGCACTGACTTATCGGGTGGGCAGCAGCAACGTTTGTGTATCGCTCGCACCATAGCGGTGAGTCCAGAAGTGATTTTAATGGATGAGCCCTGTTCGGCTCTCGACCCAATAGCGACGGCTAGAATTGAAGAGTTGATGGCTGAACTTAGCCAAAACTTCACCATTGCGATTGTCACACATTCAATGCAGCAAGCAGCGCGAGTATCTACGCGAACTGCTTATTTTCATATGGGACGACTAATCGAAGTGAATGATACGCGTCGTGTATTTACCAATCCAGAGCATGAGCTTACCGAAGCCTATATTACAGGCCGATTCGGTTAACCTAAGGAGAACAGTATGGAACGCCATATTTCTCAGCGCTTTGACTCTGACTTAGAAGCGCTGAAAAGCCAAGTCCTTGAAATGGGCGGGATAGTAGAGCAGCAAATTATTGATTCAGTCAAAGCCATTGAATCTGTCAACAGACCTTTAGCGGAACATGTGCTGGAAGTCGAAAATGATGTTGATCGCCGAGAAGTGTTACTCGATGAAAACTGCACCATGATTTTAGCTTGTCGCCAACCTGCAGCATCTGACTTACGTATGGTGCTGTCGGTGACGAAAATGACCCGCGACTTGGAAAGAATGGGGGATGAAGCACAGAAAATTGCCCAGATGGCCATTGCTCTAAGTGATGATGGTGCAGCGCCTGGTGGTTACGAAGAAATTCGCCATATGGGCGCATTAGTCCAGAAAATGGTGAATTCAGTACTTGATGCGTTCGCTCGGTTTGACGCTGACAAGGCGTTAGACGTTGCCCGCGCAGATACGCAGGTCGACAGAGAGTACAAGTCAGCCATGCGAGAAATCGTTACCTATATGATGGAAGATCCACGCTCTATTGGCCGGGTAATGAATATTCTTTGGGCTCTGCGTTCTATAGAGCGCATTGGCGATCATGCCCGTAACATTGCTGAACATATTATTTATCTGGTTAAAGGATATGATGTTCGTCATACGAGCGTGCATGAAATAGAGAAAAGATTAAATAAATCTTAGCCATAAATCAGTCGCTAGATTATGTGCTTTTGGTAGGTAATCTAGAGGCTACTGATGTTTCTTACTTTTTTAGCTATTTTTAATAGCGGTAAATGTTCACTGTAAAGCCTTATAGATTAAAACCTCTTCTAGCTAAATTCCTTAGTCATAAATATGTCACAAATTTGTCATCTTTTGATGCATTGCCCTTGAAAATATCATACATTGCGCGCAAATACTTTGAGAGCCTGTCTTATTCGTGCTCGGCTTAATTCGAGCGTGTTGACTGACTACTCATTTAACTAATGACGAAACAAAATCTGCCTTGATGTTGTCAGTGACGAAAGCGTTTTAGCGAGCCTCACGAGATGCTAGGGTTAAAACACAGGTGAATAGCGAACCTAAACGTGGCAAGCATCTGGGGTTCGAAGAGATTTTGTTATCGCATAATAGGATTTTTATTCGCATTTGTATGAAGAGTCAAACTTACCCAATTTTAATCTGTTTGCTGAACGTTATTTTTACGAGCAAACCATTCGCCATGGCAACGCAAGCTGCTGTAGGTGCGCAAAATAGTGAGCGCAAGGCTACCCCCGAGACTCTCAAACAACAAAACACACAAACCGTCGACCTTGAAGACGAATTGGAGCCCGTGACTGGAGCATCCGCTAGCGATCAGGTTATCTTAGATGAAAAGCCAAACAGCGGATGGAGTGTTAAGCCTAGGGGGAGGGCGCTTTATGATTTCAATGAGCTATCCTCTGTCCCTTCAAGTATTACTAACGCCGAAGACGGCGGTAGCAGCGAAGCGCGACGTCTTCGTTTTGGCCTTCAGGGAACTGCTCCGGGCGGTTTTGGCTATAAAGTTATCGCTGATTATGCTGATGATGTCATCTTCACCGATGCCTTTGTGAGCTTTAAAGAGGGTGATTTAACGTTAACCCTAGGGCAACACAATACCTTTCAGGGGCTCGAAGAGCTGTCGAGCAGTAACGATACCAGTTTCACAGAGCGTGCAGCGTATACTGATGCCTTTGGGTTTGAGCGCAGAGTCGGCCTTTCGGCTACTTACAAGTTGCACGACTTTTTGCTTGAGGGGGGAGTGTTCACTGATAACATCGACGATATCGGGGGCGGAAATAATTCATTTAGTGTCGATGGCCGTGTTAGCTACGCAACGACTGTTCACGACGCGCTTATCCATCTCGGTAGCTCAGTTCATATCCGTGATTTAGGTGATGAAATAGATAGCGTTCGTTATCGGCAACGACCGCACATTCATAGTGTTGATACGCGCTTTATCAATACCGAGGAAATTGTTGGAGCCAGCGATGAAACGAGTTTTGGTCTTGAGGCGGCGATTATTGCTGGGCGTTTTCATCTCGTTGGCGAGACTCATTGGTTAAACGTCACGCGATCAGCTTATGCGGATCCGACCTTTTTTGGGGGCTCAATCGAAGCGGGATTTTTTATCACACAAGATAAACGTGAATACGAAGGTGGGGTATTTAAAGGCGTTAAGGTGCATCAACCTGTTAGTAACGGCGGGCTAGGCGCTTGGCAAGTTAACTTTCGTTTTGACAGACTCGATTTAGTCGACGCGGGCATAGTCGGTGGAACGCAAGATGCCTATATGGCATCCCTGATTTGGACACCGGTAAATGACGTGCGCCTGATACTTAATTACGGTCATTTGTCTTATTCAGATGCCCTAGATATTGAGCAGGGAGCGCCAGACAATTTCTCGGTGAATGTATTGGGTATTAGAGGGCAAATTGGCTTTTAACCCTTTTGCCGAAGATAGCGAGGTAGCTAATACCAATTCCACGGGGCTTAATCGTTGGCAAAAAGAATGCAAGATCGCCGAGAAACATCTGCATATTTGATTTAAACTTGGCGAATCAATCGTTTTTGTTAATGAGTTTTATATGAAATGGCCTAATCTAAAGCATCTACATTACCTCGTCACACTCCATCAAGAACAACACTTTCACCGTGCTGCTGATCACTGCCATGTGAGTCAATCAACCCTTAGTACTGCTATTCAGAATTTAGAAGAGCAATTTGGCTGTCAGTTACTGGAACGAGAACATAAAACCTTTGTGTTCACCCCTTTTGGTTTGGAGTTGGTTGAGCGCAGCCGCCGTTTGCTAAACGAGGCAAATGAGCTGGTGGATTTCGCCCAAACGGCAGGAAATTGGCAATCGGGAAATTTGAAAATAGGGGTTATTCCCACGATTGCCCCATTCTTTTTTGAAGGGTTAATTGGTGCGGTAAAAGAGCATTTGCCTGATATATCGTTGCAACTACAAGAAGATACCACCACCAATTTACTGAGTCAGTTGAATGAAGGGGTACTCGATTTATTGGTGTTAGCCTTGCCCATGGAAACCCCAGGCTGCAAACAATTGGTTATCGGTCATGATCCCTTCCATCTAATTGCACATTCGGACTTAGTTGATACCTTACCTATGCCAATGGATGTGTCAGCACTGCCGGCTAAGAGCGTATTTTTGCTACAACAAGAGCACTGCATGACCGGCCACGCGGTCAGTGCCTGTAACTTGCGTCACAAAGAGCAGGTCAATACATTGGCTGCCAGCAGTTTGTATACCTTAGTACAGTTGGCTAACAGTAAACTCGGCTTCACCTTTATGCCTGAACTAGCGATACAAAATCATATTCTAAGTACATCCAAGCTGGTGTCTTTGCCTGCAGAAGACAGTGCTTATCGGGAAATTGGTTTAGTGTGGCGCAACGCAACCACCCGTGTTCGTTTGTTTCGCTATCTAGCAGAATTGTTGGCTCCTTTGACACCGCTCCCCACCCTGAAAAAATAATTCTACTTTAATCAAACTTTTTAAACCCACGTCTCGACTTAATATTGAGTCAACACAATAGGGAAAAAATTTGGTGTTTGAGAAGAGCGACGAACAGCTAATAGAGAAAGCACTGAAAGGGCAAAAGAAAGCCTGGTTCAGCTTACTCAAACGCTATGAAAAGCCCGTTTATCATTACGGGCTGCGCATGACTGGAAACAACGCCGACGCGCTTGACCTAATGCAGGACGTGTTTATTTCGGTATTTCGGAATTTGTCGTCCTATCGAAATGAGGGAAGCTTTAAAGGCTGGTTATTTCGTATCGCCCATTATCGCTGTATTGAGTTTTACCGGCGAAAACGCCCCCAGCAAGGGCTAGATGATGCGCCGGAAATTCCCTGCACTGCACAGCCAGCAGAGCAACTTATCGAAAATACTCAACGCAATGCGCAATTGGTCAGTGCAATGCAACAGCTTCCTTTGGCGCAAAAGTCTGTGGTTGAACTGAAATTTTTTGGTCATTTTACCTTTGAAGAAATCGCCCAACAAACCGGTATGTCTGTTAATACGGCAAAGTCTCGGTTGTATGGCGCGTTAGCAAAATTGAAAACCTTAATGGAGGTGGATTATGTCGAACTATGACAACGCCGAACTTCTGGCTTTGTGGTTAGAAGATAACCTTACACCTGAACAGCGCAACATATTTGAACAGCGCTGCGTACAAGACGATGATTTCGCACAGCAAGTAGAAGCCGCGAGCACGATTAAACTGCACGCTGACGGATACCAAGACTTTGATGTCCCCCAATGGGACAGAGGCAAGACGTTTGACTGTCAAGAACGAGGAAGTAGCCAAGAACGGGCAAATAGCCAAGAACGAGTGGATAGCCGAAATCCGTTTGAGTACTCAGCTCGACGTCAGCGGTGGGCATGGTTGCCAAGTGTATCGTTTGCCATGTCAGCACTTGCCATTGTACTCGTGCTAACGGGCACCCAAGTCTCTTTGACAAGCGGTGAGCTGCGCATTCGATTTGGCCACGAACAGTCTCAACTAGCAATGTCCAAACTGATCGATAGCAAGTTAGATACCTTTAAGCAGAATCAACAAGAGGCATTTAGCTTGTATGCACAAACGCTGCAGCAGCAACAGCTAGAGAGTGCGAGTCAACTAACGAATTACCTTTTGACCTCTAGTCGCAAAGAGCGTCGTGAAGACTTCGCTGAACTTATTAAGTTCGTGAATCAACAGCGTAGCGATGACCAACTTTTTTATGCTCGCCAACTCAATCAATTACAACAAGACGTTTACTTGGATGCGAATGGCATCAAAGTAGACGGTACGCAACAGTAGAGGTAACCCTATGAAAATGTCTAAACGTATTTGTGCTCTTAGCGCCTTAGTTGCCAGTATGTGGGCTTTGCCCATTGCCGCAAAAACTGACATGAATGCACTAACCGGTGAGCTAGAGATTATGAGCAGCATTTTGCAAACGGCGCTCAAGCAAGACAGCGCCAGAGGGCGTTTGAGTGTTAGGAATATTGATTATACGTATCTGCATGGCCAAGGTGTGGTCTTTAAAATGACGATGAACAGCTATGGTTACAGACAAGTATTTGCCTTTATCGATGGTCACCCATCTGTGCCTGTTGCGCCGATCGCGCCGAATGTGTTTCATCTTAAGGACGGGGATATCGACATTCACATGGACGAAGATGAAATAGAGGATGCGGTAGAAGAAGCCATGGAACGAGCGGAGTATTTATCTCGGGAGTCTAGCAGTAAATTGCGCTCCCTCGGTGAAAAGCTACGAGAGATTTCCTGGGAACAGCGCGAATATGAGCGCCGTCGTCGCGATTTAGAGTTTGAGAAAAGCAACAGCGATAACGAGCGTAAAGAGGACATCGAAGAGCAGTTGGGCGAGTTAAACACTGAGCTTAAAAAGCTTCAAGCAAAGCGCACAGAAATCGAACGATACAAAACGAAAACCGAGACCGAACGCCAAGCGCAATTACAACAACGAAAAGAGGCTGCCGAACAAGAAAGTAAGCGCTTTTTAGCCAACTTTGAACAGAATTTAGGCCAGGTGTTATGTCGCTATGGTGCTGGGCTTAAAGCACTTGATGACAAAGAATATGTAAATTTTGTGCTGAGTGATTTTGATTCATCAGATAGGCATGCTCAGCAAAGCAGCCAAGACCGGGTATATGTATTCAAGCACAGTGATATTCAAGCGTGCGTAAAAGACAAAATCAGTCAGGAACGTTTACTGCAAAACACTCAAGTGTATGCTTTTTAAGCTGTCGCCTTGCAATGCAACTTCAGGTTGAGTTAGTCAACCTATAAGGTGTTATATCGCCGCTATTTCTTTCGAAGTAGCGGCTTTTTTGTTTTGGGGCTTGTGCTGTCGCCACCGCAATTGCCGAGTGTTTAACTAATCCACTGATATAAATGCCTATCACCCACATTGATTGGTAATAGATGCGCTCGTTTCATAAATTGTTAACTGAATCATTATGTAGAACCGTTAGGCAAGATACTGTTGTGATTTGCCCAATGGATCCAGTTGGTTGTTAGTACGAACAAAGGTATAAAAATGGATATTGAAAGCATGACAGGTCTTGAACTGATGCAGGCTGTGGCGCGAGGTGACTTGCCGCATCCTAGTATGGCACAAACCATTCCAATGAAGTTTGTTTCGGTGGACAAGGGGCTCGCAGTGTTTGAAGCGACTGCTGATGATAGGCATACCAACCCGTTAGGAGGTGTTCATGGAGGGTTTGCCGCAACCGTACTGGACTCCGTGACGGCCTGTGCAGTGCATAGCATGTTAGAGGCGGGTATAGGTTACGGTACCATCGATTTAAATATAAAAATGCTAAAAGCGGTACCCAAAGACACGCCGTTAATAGCCCAGGGCAAAGTGATTAGTATGTCTAATTCACTGGGCGTTTCTGAGGGAAGGTTAGTTGACGGGGCGGGTAAAATTTACGCCTATGCTTCTGCTACATGTATGATCATGCGACCTAAGACGTCATAGTCAGCAGGACGCTTTTTCTTTTATTTGGATGCTTTGCAAAAAACATGTTTTTTTCTGCAAGGTGTCTTATTTTCATGGGCATAATGGCCTTTTAGATTTTTTGGAGTAGGAAATGAGTTTGACGCGTATGGGCAACCATAAAACGTATGGCAAGTGGCTTAAAAGTACATTTGTGGTGTTTACCGTGAGTTTGAGTGGCGCATCGATTGCTGAAAACCGAATCGATACCCAGCGCCCTGATGCCCCAGAGCTTGCTGCATATGGTACTCACAGTATTGGTGTACGTCAGCTTGAGGTGACAAACCCAAATCAAATTGAAATGCTAAAACTCGATTCTACTAAACCTGAGCCCGCAACGCTTCCGCGATATGATAGGCCGCTTACGCTTGAAGTATGGTATCCCGCGCTAAAAAGTAGCACGGGCAATACGACCCTTAAAGCCTATATGCGTGATGGTAAAACCCAAGTCGCTTTGCACGGTAAGGCTGTGCGTGATGCTAAGCCAGAAATGACTGACAAAGCATTCCCGCTAGTACTTATTTCTCATGGTTACCCAGGAAATCGTTTTTTGCTGTCGCACTTGGCTGAAAATATTGCCTCAAAGGGCTATGTGGTGGTGTCTATTGATCACACCGATTCTACTTATCGTACTAAAGCGGCGTTTTCGTCAACCTTGGTCAACCGCCCAGTGGATCAGCTTTTTGTGTTGGGGCAAATTGAGGAGATGTCGAAAGACAAAAACTCATTCTTATATGGTTTGGTTGACACCGCGGATACTGGCTTAATTGGATATTCCATGGGTGGCTATGGTGCTGTGATTAACGCTGGGGCGGGGGTAACGGAACAAGCGGCAATGAGTCAGCAAGGTGCACCTTTCGGTACGCTGAAACGTCATCAAACTGGTATAAAAGCCAGTACTGATAAACGTTTGAAGACAGTAATCGCATTCGCACCTTGGGGAATGAATTACCACATGTTTAGTCATGATACGCTTCAAGAAATCAGTGTGCCTATGTTGTTAGTGGCTGGCTCGCAAGATGACGTATCAGGTTATGAAAATGGCGTTCGTGCCATTTGGCAAGGTGCAACCAATGTGAACCGTTCACTGCTTACCTATGACAATGCTAATCACAACGCGGGCGCTGTAATGCCCGCCCCAGAAGAGTCTTATGTATTTGACAAAGAGCTGGGTTTTAACATCAGCGAACATTATATCGATGCCGTATGGGACAACGCACGCATGAACAATATTGCTCAGCATTTTGTGACAGCGTGGCTTGATAAGTATTTGAAAAACGATGTTAGCAAGGCGGCTTATTTGAATATTGTGCCGAATGCTAATGACGGCGTTTATGCGCTCGACGAGCAGGGTAACCCTAAGCCAGAGCATACCTACTGGAAAGGCTTTCCTAATCGCACCGCCAAAGGCTTACGCTTTGAGCGTTTAGCAGCGGGCGAATAAGTCACTATTTTGCCCCTTTATTTATCGATAAGTTCAGGGGCTAACCTAATCACCTAAGCCTAGGTCTAAGCGCGAGTGCTCCTGAGGAGTGCGTTTAAAAAGTGCGCCTAAGGTGCGCACCTTCTTAAAATGGCCCCGAACTGACACAACCAAAAGAGTAAATACAAAGGTAAAATTTACATTTACTGACTCGAATTACGGTGTGCTTTTCGCTTTATACTTTGTAAGTTATTGATTTATAATTTAAATTTATATGGCTTCGGTTTTGCTTTCTAACTAGCAGCGCAATAATAAGAATCGTTGAGAAGTAAGGCTGGTAACCGTATGGATATTATTCCCGACCATTTAATTAATTTTGAGATCGACATACAACTCGTTATTTATCACTTTTTTCAGTTGGGTCTCGCATTTTTGTTTGCTTTACCCATCGCATTAAACCGAGAAAGTGGTTCAAAAGGTGCCGGTTTGCGCACTTTTCCGCTGGTGGCTTTAGCCTCATGTGCGTTTATGCTTATCGCAATGAACGCCTACGCCGAAGGAGACGGAGAAGCCGAAGCAAGAGTGATGTACGGCGTTATCACCGGGATCGGTTTTATCGGAGGTGGCGCTATTTTCAAACAAGATGACGGCGCAAGTGGAACGGCCACTGCCGCAGGGATTTGGAACACTGGGGCGATCGGGATTGCCGTGGCCTACCAAAATTATGAGATAGCGCTCATTTTATCGATTATGAATTTTTGTATTTTTCGCTTTGCTAAAACAGTAAAGATGAAAAAAAGTAATCATTTGGACGATTAGCAAGTCACTTAATGAACTTTGCCAAGAGTTAACGCGTAAATCTACTTTGTACTTCAATGGTATACTGGTTAATAAGAAAGTCATGAAACGCCCAGTTCGACAGGGGCATTATTCGCAATATTGGCTAACGCCGAATGCAAAAGGACAGAAAATGAAATCGAATAACATCCTATTACTTAGCGCACTGTTACTCAGCGGTTTATTCATTGGTGGCTGCGCCAGCCAACCGGATTATCGCGAGGCCACTCGAGGGGGCTTCGGGTATACCGAGAGTAAATTTACCGATACTCAATATCGGGTAAATTTTAAAGCTCGCGGGACGGACAAATCGAAAGCCATGGATTACGCCATGTTACGTGCAGCAGAGCTAACCTTAGAGCAAGAATACGATTGGTTTGTGGTAACAGACAGAGAAACCTTAGTAGACAAAGAACACGTGCAAGTTAGCCCACAAGTTGGCTTCAGTCGACGTTACGCCACGGTTACAGATTGCGGTGCGCTTACGTGTCGTACGTCACGATTTCCTCGTAGTCAATTTGAAACTGGGGTGTTCATTGGCGGTTCTGAGCAGAGCGAAATTGAGAGTATTTTAAATATAGAAATGGGTAAAGGCGCTCAGCCCGATGCTAGTACCAGTTTTGATGCTCGACAAGTCGTTGAAAACTTAGGGCCGAAAAAAGACAAAGTGCAAGAGTAAACATCCAGCATTATATGGAAGTAAGCTTGCTGTAAAGCATCAAAAAGTCGCTCGACCGTGTGACGTGTTGAGCGACTTTTTTGTGTTGCGCTATGTTGAATGTACAGGCAATCAGTACGCCACACTAATACGCTGATTAATGTATTCACCGCGCTGTGCTTCATCAATCATGGCTTTGGCATAATCAGTCACAGAAATCTTACTTTCACCATCACTGTTGGTGAAAAATGCATCTCCACCTATGCGAAAATCGCCTTCACTATCACCTGGATAAAGCACGGCTGCAGGACTGACAAAGGTCCACTGGGTGTTCGATTTACTGCTACGAAATACCTTTAGTGCTTCGCCTTGTGCTATCGCTTCGTCTTTATATTCGACAGGAAACTCAGGTGAAGTCACAAGCGCTACACCAGGCGCGACCTCTAAGCTTCCTGCGCCGCCGACCCACAACAGGCGTTTTCCTGTATCAGCTAACGCGACCAACAAACGCTCGGCGGTTTGTGCCACGATTTCGTGATTGCCGGCTGCACGCCCGCTAATTGCGGCAATGACCACGTCAGCTCCTTCAACAACGGGTGCGAAGTCGCCGTTGCTATGTAAGTCATATGCACGTGTTGATACACCTTTAGCGGTTAACTTCGCTGGGTCACGTACTATTGCGATCACTTCGTGGTCTCGTGCTTTGGCTTCTGTTACTAGCGCGCTGCCTACCCAACCTGTTGCTCCTAATACTGCTATTTTCATTATCAAACTCCGACTATTTGTTGTATTGCGTTAAGAAAGTAAAGCCAGTTTACTTGTACCGGTTTAAGTGATAAATATTCATTTATGATAATAATTAGTTCAATTTAGGATGCTAATGGATCGGATCATATCGTTACAAAGCTTTGTAGAGGTCGCGCATTGTGGCAGCTTTACTAAAGCTGCTGAGATCATAGGGCTGAGTCGCTTACAGGTTACACGGCATGTGCAAGACGTAGAGCAGTGGTTAAATTTGCGTTTGTTTCATCGCACTACGCGCAAAGTGAGCCTAACCTTGCAAGGCGAAGAAGCGCTTGAATTTGCTAAAAAAATCCTCAGCTCAGTAGCGGATCTTGAAAGCCGTGCTCACAGTCACAACCATGAATTAGTAGGGACTATCCGTGTTGCTACGCCTATCGGTTTAGGGCAAAACTTGCTGTTCGATGCGGTAGAAGAATTTGTTGCTTTACATCCTAAAGCGCAGATTCAGATGGTGTTATCTGATGGGTTATCCCAATTAGTTGAGGAGCGAGTTGATATTGCTTTGCGTTACATAGACCAACCGCACCAACAATTGATTGCAAGAAGACTCATGCATATCGATAGCGTGCTGTGCGCTTCACCTGATTATATTGCAAAACAGGTTACACAGGATTCACCACTTGAGCAGCCAAGTGACTTAGCCGCGCATAATTGCCTTATTCATAGTAGCAATCATCAATGGCGCATTGTGTCAGCCACCAGCGATGAGAAGGTTTCGGTGTCAGGAAACATTCAGGCCAATGAAATGGGCGTCATTCTAAAGGCCGCCTTGCGCGGGTTAGGCGTAGCGAATTTGCCCTGTGACTTGGCTAATCAATATTTACGCAGTCAGGTGTTAACCCAGGTTTTACCCGAGTACCGGGCACCCGGACATAATTTATGGGCGGTGTATTTGTCCCGTGATCATCAACAAAACGTGGTGCGTGCGTTTATCGATTTTCTAGCCCAGCGCTGGCAGGGAGATGTTACCAGAGCACACTAACCTGCATGCTTGGCGGTGGGAATAATGCTGAAAATGTAATCTGAACTTTTGCCAGCATCACAGCTTCTAACGCTGGTTAGCTTTACCTTATGGGCTGTAAGCTTAGATTGATACTGATAAAAGGATATTGATGATGAACGCAAATCCACGCTACGTAAAACGTTCGGCCACGTTAGCTTTCTTGCTACTCGCCCTATCGGCATGTACCAACAAACAATTATATAAAGTAGGGCAGTCTTATCAAAAGAGTGAGTGCGAGCGCGCAGCACTGTCGGATGTTCAATTTAAAGACTGTAAAAATATAGAAGCAAAACGTTTTGAAGAGTATGAACGTGAACGCCAAGAAGCATTACAAACTGATAAGCCTTAATATCACTATTTGAACTTAGACCTTAGTCTAATTGTGAATTTTTTGACTCAGTCCATATTCACTGCATAATACTGTGTTGATAGTGATAAATGTTAATTAAATGTCAAATTAATTTACAATTGGCTGGTGTGGAATTTTCGTCCTCGGTTAACTGTTTGAAAGTTAACTCTATTTAATTATGGTGTCGATCTTGCTCGACTGCATGTGACTTTATCAAGAGGAATGTCACATGCAGAAAAATAATAGCAAAAAAACACCTTCTAACTTGGCCACGAAAGTGATCAAATTACTGAGTTTAACTGCAGTACTGAGTCTGTCGTTTAATGCGATGGCAGCACCAATAAATGGTACAGGTAATATCACACCGGACGTTATCTTTGGTAGTGGCAATGCCAATGGTTCGTGGACGGGTGAAACCGTCAATGGGGTTGAAGTCGCACTGCGCGGTAAACTGCGATATAACGCTTCTGGCGCCCCAGAAAATACCTTTAACTACGACGGCGATCGCACGTACACCTTTGATCCTACCTTAAGTTCAATTCCTGCTAATCGTTCAGTGTTTAACTTCGAGTATGCGGTAAATGTTGATGCTAACTCATCTGGGGCCACGTTAGATGATTTCACCTATTTGTTTGAATATGACTTAGATCCAACAGCAGGTACTCAATTTAGCAGTGCAGATATGATCACCCTTAAAACAGATAACTCATTGGGAGACAGCACGACGGGTAATGGACAAGGGATTGAAGATCCGGGCAATTATGCTGCTGTTTATGGGAACTACAGCGTGGCCCAAAACTCACAAAACCGTGGCTTTGGGTTTAGCGGTACCTTAGACGCAGCAACAGAAGGTATGTTTACTTACAATCTGCTTGTGTTGGATGCAAATGGCGTTGAGTTCGCTAGAAGCTCCATCGATATTATCGTCGGGGATGTTCCGGTGCCTGCGCCTTCAACTGTTGCCTGTTTGTTTGTGGGAGCATTTGCTCTTAGCTTTGCGGGAATGCGCAGACGTAAGCAACAAATTAAGTGAGCCTCTTTCATAGCCTCACTTAATTTGTATTTAGGATTTGTATTCAGGGCGCTGTAAAACAGCCCCTGAATCGTTTTAATTGGTAACGATTACGCGCCTTAGCGATTCTCTAATCGGTTGTAATCTAATAGGCCGCCTTCAATCGGACTGTGATGCATAAACGTTTGATTGAGTTTATCACTGAATTGCCAAAAATCTTTTGCTGTGCGCCGCACTGCAAATAAATCTAAGAATGCTTGGTAATCTTGTTCACTTTTGATCTGTTGAGCTTTGGCTACTAACTTGGCTAAATCAGCTTCTTTGACTCGCCAGAATACATCAGGGTAACTACCGAGTAATCCATGCACTAAGGTCACATCATCCTTAGCGTAGTCTCTGTTTGCATCTTCAGAAAACAAGCTGTTGACATTGAAGTGTGCGCTGTTGCGTACCAAGGTGAAAATTTCAGGCTCGTCACTATCCGTGGGCTGGACCATGATCATACTTAATTCAGGTAAAATCGAGGCGCTGGTACCTTTGATGTTTGCTAGTTGTCCCAGTAGGGCTTTACTGTTGTCGCCTAACTCACTGTCTTGTAGCCTGTAGCGGCTGGGTTGTACATCTTTCAAGTGCTCAGCAAAGATACTGTACAATTCCTTTTTATGATCCTTGGTGCTAAATTGCATGCCACTAGGCTGGTCAAATGGGTTTATTTTTCCTTCAACAAACTCAGTTAATTCTGGCCCTGCGTGTTGATACCAAGAAGCTAATTCTTTGCGACGTGTGTCAGGGGGTAAAAACGCTAAGAAGTTTGATTCACCTTCCATGCGTAAAAAATCCATATACAGGCGTGTCATTAATTGATGGCCGTAATTTCCATATACATCAAAGCCGGCAACCAACAAGTAATGTATACGTTCAAGTAAGGCATAATCAATCACCCAAGCCGTTTTAGGTGGTTTGCCCACTAAGCCTTTAATCACAGTGGCATTATCAAAGTGACGAAACACCGTTAAAGTCGCGTTGTCATTGTCGCCGTCTCCGGCCCATATATCGTTTTCGGTAAAGTGTTGGCCGTCTTCCAATGCTGTGGCCATAAATTCGTGTCTTGCGCGCATGTAATCACCTTGACGAGATGCATATTCAAGCCAAGTCACCGCTAAGGCTGTGCTTTCGTGCTCGGCCGGTAAGCGGAGGTTATCTTTTTGTGATTGGTAAAAACCGCTGATTTTTGGCGAATCAACCACTTCAGGTTTAACGAAGTATACCCAGAAGCGATCATTGATCACATTTAGTGCGACTTGGCCGCGACACACGGGCCCTTTGATGTATCCCATTATGGTATTTTGTGCCCGCTCTAGCATAAAGCGATAGCGTGCATTTTCAGGTAGTTGCGTGAACGCGGTTAACGGGTTTGCCGCTACTTTTGGTTTATAACTGGGTAATTCAGTGACGCTGTAGTCGGCATCAACAAACCATTTCTGCCATTTATCAGTAAGTTCCTTATGGATAGCATAGGGTTGGTGCGTTTTGTTAACGATACTCGACATGACGGGCTGCAAGCGATAATAAACCCGCTTTACACCTGGATCGTCAAACGGGCGACGACTAGGAATGACATCAATGGCTTGCCCTGAAGGGGTTCTAGAGCGTACGAGGTTGAAAAAAGTAGGTTGCGTACCAGGCTCTGTTATTTCACTGAAATACAAATGAGAGCTAAACAAATGTTCGTAAATATAGCGGGCACTTAGCTGCATCTTTAAGCTGTCGCCATTTAAAAATTGCTCTAACGAATCTACCGCTCGTGCTTGCGCGTCAGGTAACGGCGCGCGGGCAGGCATGTATGCACCGCTGTCTATCCATGACATTAGTATATTATGCTCTGCATCAGTTAGTTCTGGCAGTGCGTAAGGCATGCCACCGAAGGCTTGGCTTTTCGCATAGCCGTTAAATTCAGCAACGGTAGGACATTGTTGGCTGCGATCGATGGAGACATCGAACCGTTCGTCCAACAATTTTTCATCAGGTAGCGGATGTTGCTTTTTAAGCATTAGCATTTTAGCTAAAACAGACGATTGCGTGTTGGCTCTTGGGCTTTGTTCACGCTCATTTAGAACAGGATAAAAGCCGCGATCACGCCATTGCTCGGCGCCTAATGCATCGATGAACAAACGATTGGGCGTAGCGGCAAGAATACGTGAGCCATGGTAAACCATTTCTTTATTGGCCCCTCGTTCAATCCCTTCGGGTGAACTCATTTTTAGCTGACAGGGCGCATCGTAGCAAGCATGGCATACCACGCAACGCCCTTCGATTACGGGAGCGACTTTTGTTTGATAAAAGGTGGTTGCTGGGCTTTCAAGAGAAGCTTGGGTGACACTGGCTGCTTCACGGTTTTCAGTGTTTTCGTGGCCGTAAAGCTTGTTGAAATCAAGGTTTGCTATGGTCGCGCAACCGGAACATACAAGAATGACGGCGATGAATATTTTAATCCATCTAGAGTGTGTGTTTTGCATATGAGTCCATTGAGGCAGTCACGCTAATTTCCATTGAAAATAGAGCGTAGAGATTGGATAGCTGTTTTTGGCGCGCAGTTTACCTTGTACAGTGCTGCGACTCAACTTTGAAGTACCCGATATGGGTGTTTTGGGCGACGCTACTCAGTAAGTTCAGACTGTTTAGAAGCTAGGGTGCTGCCACCTTTCTTGACAGTATTGGCAAAAACAGGAACCCTACCGAAACTTATTCAACAGGCGTTTAATTGATTATGGTCCGTGAAGGCAAGATGACATCGGTAATGGGGCATATGCTCATTATCATATTGGCGGGGGAGCTCATTTTTGCATTGCCGTTTCATTTAGCGCGCTTTTTTCGTCCTACCTTTCTACAGGCATTTGGGCTTACCAATACTCAGTTAGGTGATATTTTTGCGGTGTATGGCGTTGTGGCCATGTTGTCTTATTTCCCTGGTGGCATCATCGCGGATAAATACCCCCCAAATCGATTGATGAGCTTTTCTCTGCTGGCAACGGCACTAGGCGGGTTATATTTACTTAGCGGCCCCAGCCATTTTGGACTCACGTTACTTTTCGCCTACTGGGGGGCTACTACTGTTTTGGTTTTTTGGGCAGCTATGATCAAAGCCACACGGCTTTCGGCTCCGTCTCATCGCCAGGGGTTTGCTTTTGGTTTGCTCGACGGTGGACGTGGCCTAGCAGCGAGCTTATTCGCGAGTGTGGGAATATTACTGTTAAGTTTCGGCACGTTTAACCCTCAAGGTGACTTTAGTGACGCAGGTGAAGCATTTGATGCTATGCGTTTGCTTATTATCTATTACACGGTTTTGACGGCACTTGCCGCAGGCCTAACTTGGTTTTTTGTCAGTGTGCAAACTGAGTCGGGCGCAAAAGATGACTTCCAACCACAAGGGCAACATTCACCAGCATCATCACTTGGCTCAACGCTCATTAACCCCTTGGTTTGGTTGCAAGGGGGCATCGTCATTTGTGCCTATTGTGGTTATAAAGCGCTGGATAATTACAGCCTATTTGTGGTGCAACATTATGGATGGTCGCAAGTAGAAGGCGCGCAATTTATTACGTTCTCAAGCTATATGCGCCCGGTGGCGGCGCTCGTCGCTGGAATTCTCGCCGATCGCTTACGCACCAGTAAAATGACTTACTTTTTATTTGCCGCACTCGGGCTGGCGTTTGCAGGTATTGCCTGGATGACACATTTTGACGCGGCAATAACCCTAGTGTTGGCGATGCTGTTATTTACTTTTTTTGCGGTTTTCGCCTTACGGGGAATTTACTTCGCACTGGTGGATGAGAGTCAGATACGTATGGGAGCAACAGGCACAGCGGTGGGGATCATATCCGTACTTGGATTTACCCCAGATATATTCTTCGCTTCGATTTCGGGGCGAATGTTAGATGCAGGGCAAGATGGCTTTGGATACTATTTTCTATTTGTGGCGGGCATTATGTTTGTTGGTTGTCTTTGTGCGTTAGTGTTAGCGTTAAAGGTTAATAAAATGCGCAAGTTTCAGGCTGTAAGCGCCTAAAATCGTTGAAAGCTGTTTTTGTGCAGCGCCAATATAATGAAGGTTGAACCGGCGCTACTGGCTAAAAAGCCACACAATTGTCGTATCCATAACATATCATTAACGCCGAACATCTGGTTTAATTAATAAAATTATAAGTAAAAGTAAACCTATGTTCGGTATTTTCAAACCTGCTTCACACCAACCTCGACTCCCTAAAGAAAAAATAGATAAAGAATATAAAGCCCTGCGTTGGCAAGTCTTTATTGGTATTTTTGTGGGGTATGCTGGCTACTATTTAGTACGTAAAAACTTTTCATTGGCGATGCCTTTTCTGATTGAAGAGCAAGGCTTTACCAAAGGACAATTAGGTATTGCGTTGTCGGCCGTATCGATTGCTTACGGACTGAGTAAATTTTTAATGGGCAGTGTGTCTGATCGTAGTAACCCTCGTTACTTTTTGATGACTGGCTTGTTGATATCCTCAGGCGTGATGTTTCTGTTCGGCTTTGCTGATTGGGCTACCCAGAGCGTGGCCAGTATTTTCATTCTACTGTTTCTCAACGGCTGGGCTCAAGGTATGGGTTGGCCTGCTTGCGGGCGCACTATGGTGCATTGGTATTCGGGAAATGAAAGGGGGCAAACGGTATCCTTTTGGAATATTGCCCACAATGTAGGGGGCGGTTTAATCGGTCCTTTGTTTATATTAGGTATGGCGTGGTTTAATGACTGGCACAGCGCATTTTATGTGCCCGCTGCCGCGGCAACCTTGATTGCTGTGTTTATCTACTTTGTGATGCGAGATACCCCGCAGTCTTGCGGATTGCCACCGATAGAAGAGTACCGTAATGATTACCCTGCCCAGTATTCAAAAAACCAAGAAGTAGAGCTCACAGCCAAGCAAATATTCATGCAATTTGTGCTGAATAATAAATTGTTATGGTGCATTGCAGTCGCAAATGCGTTTGTATATTTAATTCGTTACGGAGTGCTTGATTGGGCCCCGACCTATCTGTACGAAGTGAAAGACTTCTCATTCGACAAAAGCTCTTGGGCCTATTTCGCCTATGAGTGGGCAGGCATTCCTGGCACTTTGCTGTGCGGCTGGATAAGCGATCGTTGGTTTAAAGGGCGCCGCGCACCTGCGGCAATCTTGTATATGGTGTTAGTACTTGTGGCTGTAGTGATTTATTGGCTGAACCCTGCAGGTAATCCCACTATTGATATTGCAGCGTTAATGGCAATCGGTTTTCTTATTTACGGCCCTGTGATGCTGATTGGTTTATTCGCTTTAGAATTGGTGCCTAAAAAAGCCGCAGGTACTGCTGCGGGCCTCACCGGATTATTCGGTTATTTAGGCGGCGCGGTTGTCGCGAATATTGCCTTGGGATATACAGTTGATCATTTCGGTTGGGACGGGGGATTCGTGTTATTAGTCGGTGGATGTATTGGGGCGATTTTACTGATTACTTTGACCTTAAAGCATGAGGTTGCTCATGAAAGCCATCAGCATGATGCACAGACAGTAGCCTGAGATACTGATGCTAGCCTTGGCGCTACATTACTTACGGCGCGCCGATAGCCTCTAATCAGGTTGCCGTCGATAACTAATGTGTTGCTTGCTAAAACAATCAGGTGTTTTTGTTTATTTATACCAACTTAGCACCTGTTTTTTTGCTGTTTGTTACAGTTTTTTTATCCACTTTGAATAGGCTAACGCCCCTGAGAACTCTGCTGTGGCACACGATGTGGCTCATTAAAATGCTACAAAATGTCCCCCTAGCGTGCTAAACAATTGAACATTCATGACATTTCATTGGCAAAGCGATAAGCTAAGGGGATATTTCAAGTGGAAAAACAAACATGACAAATTCTGTAGTGATCAGTGGTTCAGGATTATGGAATCCTCCACACAGCATTTCAAACGAAGAGTTAGTAGATGCTTACAATGCGTATGCTACGCAGTTTAATCAGCAAAACGCGGATGAGATTGAGTCGGGTTCTGTGACAGCAAAGCCGTTGTCCAGTGCCGAATTTATTCAAAAAGCATCGGGCATACGCAGCCGTTATTGTTATATGAAAGATGGCGTTCTTGATATTAATCGTATGCGCCCTGCCATTCCCGAGCGCTCAGAAGAAGAGTTATCTGACCAAGCTGAAATGGCAATTAATGCTGCTAAATTGGCTCTTGAAGCGGCAAATAAAAGCGCAGATGATATCGACGTAGTGATTGTATCTTGTGCTTATACGCAGCGTTCGTATCCTGCTTTAGCTATTGAAGTGCAAGAAGCACTTGGCATTCAAGGGTTTGGTTTTGATATGTTGGTGGCGTGTTCGGCGGCGACGTTTGCGCTGCATCGCGCCTATGAAATGATCAGTGCAGGCACAGCGAAAGGTGTGTTGGTGATTAACCCTGAACTGACCTCACCACAAGTTAATTATTGTGATCGTGACAGCCATTTTATTTTCGGCGATGTGTCAACCGCGATGGTGGTGGAACATGCTGATACTGCAACATCAGAGCATGTGTTCGATATTTTAAGTACCAAAGCAGTAACTCAGTATTCGAATAATATTCGCTCAAACTTTGGGTATGTCAGTCGAGCAAATGATGTTGACCCTTATGGTGCTGATAAACTGTTCCATCAAGAAGGGCGCAAAGTTTTCAAAGAAGTTTGTCCTATGGCAGCTCAGCATATTAGTGAGCATCTTGAGCGCCATGAATTAACCAGCGCAGACGTGAAGCGTTGGTGGCTACACCAAGCAAACATCAACATGAATAGCCTGATCAGTAAAAAATTACTGGGCCGCGAAGCGACGCTAGAAGAAGCACCAATCGTATTGGATAGATACGCTAATACCGCCTCAGCTGGGTCCATTATTGCGTTTAATTTGTACCATAAAGACTTGCAAGCCGGAGACTATGGCTTGCTGTGCTCATTTGGCGCAGGCTACTCAATTGGCAGCTTGTTGGTAAGAAAAAGGTAGTTTTGTAACGTCGAGACGTTCAAATAAGACAAGAAAAATAACGTCGAGGACACACCATTATGTTAGCAGTTTGGGGATACGCAGCCAGTGCATTAGGATACGCATTGTTATTGCTGCTGTTGTTAACGTCGCGCAAGTCGGGTTTGGCTAAATATTTATTGATATTAGCCACAGCTGCAACATGTGTGTGGTCCTTGTCACCGTTTCTTATTGGTGAAATGACGGTCGAGAGGCTGATTGTTTTTGATAACGTCAAACAACTCTTCTGGCTGCTTTTTCTTGCGGCGTGCTTAAAAGACAATTTTACCAGTTTAGCGGGGGTATTAACCCGCCCTGAAACTTGGCTTATATTAGCCCTGCCGATAACAGGCCTGATCATTCCTTTGGGGTTTGATGTCAATGACAGTTGGCTATTTTTGCTACAAACCGTATTGGCTTTACAGGTCTTGGTGTTGCTGGAAATTATATATCGCCAAGCGGGGGAAAACCGTTGGGCGTTCAAACCGCTGATCTTATATTTAGGTGCAACGAATTTATTTGAATTTGTGACCTTCGCAAATGCGCTTATGGTCGAGCAAATTGACCTTACCTACATTGCGGCCAGAGGCTTCATTTACACTGCGTTAATCCCGTTGTTAGTGCTTGCTATACGCCGAGTTCAACATTGGGGTGTAGACATATTTGTCAGCCGTGAGGTCGTGCTGCACAGTTCATTACTGTTAGTGGCTGGTTGCTATTTATTTGTAATGTCACTGATTGGTTATGTCGTCAAATATTATGGCGGACAGTGGAGCACCACCATACAGATCACCTTGATATTCCTCTCGCTCGCCTTGCTAGCCACTGTGTTCTTGTCCGCCAGTTTCCGTACTAAGGTCAAAGTGTTTATTACCAAACACTTCTTCGCCAACCAATTTGATTATCGTCATGAGTGGGTCAAATTAACCCAATCGCTGGAAAGTAATCAGCCTGGACAAACGGTTTATCAGACTGTGCTCAATGCTTTTCTGCAAGCGATGGATTATCAGTCAGGCTTATTTATTAAGCGAGTTGATAATAAAGTGGAGTATTTGGCTGACCAAGAAGCCGAGCCGCTATGTGAAGAGCAACAGGTGGTTGTACAGCAGTTCTTTGACTTTTTTGAGCAAAAGAATTGGATTATTGATATGGCCGAGCTGCGCACCAAGCCCTATGTGTACGAGGGGTTAAAAGTGAATCACGCGATATTAAATAAGATCGCGTTTCAATTGGTCATCCCAATTTATCGCGGTGATACTTTGTGGGGCGCAGTCCTCATGAGCAACACAAATGATACTTCTCGCAGTTTGAACTGGGAGCTGCGTGATTACTTGACCGCAGTGACTGCGCAGATCACGAATTTCTTATTTCATCATGAAGCAGCTAAAGAAGTGGCTGAGAATGCACAGTTTGCAGCGTTTACTCGCATGTCGGCGTTTGTTTTACATGATTTAAAAAACGTTTTAGCACAAATCGATTTGATTTTATGTAATGCTGAGCAACACAAGGATAATCCTGAATTTATTGACGATACCTTTGAGACCTTGCATCACACCAAGGCGAGAATGGACAAGATGCTACGCCAGCTGTCTGAAAAGAATGCGGAGCCCACTAGCCAGCAACGCTTGTGCAGAGTGTCAGCGTGCATAGAAAAGGTCATCGAGCAGCGCTGTGCCACGCAATTACCTAAGGCTGAATTAATGGTCAATAGCGAAATTGAGGTGGTACTGGATAACGACAAGTTCGCAAATGTAATGTATCACCTTATCAGTAACGCCCAACAAGCCACAGCAGATGATGGTTTCGTGCGGGTTGAGGTTAGTCACGAACCTCAAAGTGAACAGATAGTGGTGACTATATCTGACAACGGCTCGGGTATGAGCAAAGCATTTATTCAGCAACGTTTATTCACCCCATTTGACACCACAAAAGGCAATGCGGGTATGGGGATAGGCGCTTACGATGCAAAAGCATTTTTAGAAAAAATAGGTGGATTTTTATATGTTCAAAGTGAAGAAAATGTTGGTACAGTCTTCACATTGAACATTCCAGCGAACTAATAGAATAGGTTGCAAGGATAAAGGCATGGAAAAGATTTTAGTGGTCGATGATGACCTAGGTATTCAAAAACAATTGAAGTGGAGCTTCTCAGGGTATGAGGTCGTCTTCGCTGATGATCGTACAACAGCTATTACTCAATTACGTCGTCACGAGCCCAAAGTAATTACCCTTGATTTAGGCTTACCGCCCGACCCAGCGAATGCCACAGAAGGCTTGGCGGCCCTACAGGAAATTCTCGCTTTGTCGCCTAACACCAAAGTCATAGTCGTGACGGGCAATAACGATAAAGTGAATGCGTTAAAAGCCATTGAGCTAGGTGCGTATGACTTTTATCAAAAGCCCATCGACTCAGACACCATTCAAGTTTTGGTTAGCAGGGCTGCGCAGCTTTACGACTTAGAAAAAGAGAATCGTCATTTGTCTGCTGTAGCACCCTCAATGGATCGAATCATTGGTAACAGCGAGCAGATTTTAGCGGTAAGTAAAAAAGCGGAGCGTATCGCGCAAACTGATATCAGTACTTTGTTGCTAGGCGAAAGCGGCACGGGTAAAGAAGTATTCGCCCGCAGTATTCATGAACACAGCTTACGTAAAAACAAAGCATTTGTGGCCATCAACTGTGCATCGATACCAGAAAATTTACTCGAAAGTGAGTTGTTCGGTTATGAGAAAGGGGCGTTTACTGGGGCGAACAAAACCACGCCTGGTAAAATTGAAAGCGCCCAAGGCGGAACCCTGTTTTTGGATGAAATCGGCGATATGCCCGTAGGGTTACAAGCAAAAATGCTGCGCTTTTTACAAGAGCGGGTTATCGAACGGGTGGGGGGGCGCACTGAGATCCCGGTCGATATTCGGGTGATATGTGCCACCCACAGAGATCTAACCGCCATGGTGGCTGAGGAAACCTTCCGAGAAGATTTATATTATCGTATTGGTGAAATTAACATCATGATCCCGCCGTTACGTGATCGTGGAAACGATGTGATCTTGCTGGGTAAAACCTTTTTAAATCAATATAACGAAGACTTTAAAACCAAAGTCAAAGGTTTCAGTGACAGCGCTGCGCAAGCCATGCTCCAGCATCGTTGGCCGGGAAATATTCGCGAATTACAAAACAAACTTAAGTCAGCAGTGATTATGGCAGAGTCTGCTTATATTCAACCGGATGACTTAGGCCTACAGGTTAACGAAGAGCAAAGTGCGATGCGCACGCTCAACCTGCGTGAAGTGCGTGAAGAGGCTGAAAGTAAGGCTATTCGCTATGCATTCCAGGTGGCAGAGCGCAATATGTCACGCACAGCTGAATTGCTTGGCGTGACACGTCCAACTTTGTATTCACTGATTGATAAATACCATTTAGAGGACATTAAAACGGGCTCTTAACCTATTTTTTCAATTGAGTGAGCTGGTATTGGTGTAAAACGTTTTTTGTTTTGGGTATGCGTAAATGCAGTGGTTTAAATACGCTTTGGCGTTGTTGTCTTTGGTTGGTTTGTGGTTTATTGGTTTAGGCCTTAGCACCTTTATTCCACTGCCCGCCTCCTTGCTGGGCCTGCTGGTATTGCTGCTAGGTTTAGTATGGCTTAAACGTATTCCTCATGCGTTATTAACCGTGTCTCAATTTGTGCTAGGGCATATGTTGGTGTTGTTTGTACCAGCTACTATGGGTATTTTGCTTTACGGTGAAACACTTGCAGATAATCTGCTGTGGTTAGTATTAAGTATTGTTATCAGCACACTGATTAGCCTTGGTATTACCGCGTGGGTGTGCCAACGGCTGTGGCACGCTAAATCGGTTAACTCGCCCGCCTCCAATGATAATGAATAACCCCAGAGTACAGCTATGCTAAGCACCTATAGCGCCCAAAACCCGTACCTATCAGCCATTATTTGGCTGACTATCACCATAGCTGTTTATCTAATCTCGTTGGTTATCTTTCGTCTGTTAGGTCGCCGTCCTGTATTTCACCCCATGATTTTCTGTATTGCCCTTCTGACGATTGTGCTTTTCTATGCTGGGGTAGGGGTCACGGCATATCAAGCCCATACCAATGTACTTACGTGGTTATTAGGACCTGCTACCGTGGCCTTGGCTGTTCCGCTTTACACACAGCTAAGTAGTATTCGACAAAATACATTGGCTATTATGCTCTCCATTTTGATAGGTGGAACGATCGCGCCTATTTTAGCCCTTGCTGGGCTGTATTTCGTGGTGTTAGACAAGCATGTCAGACTGAGCTTATTAACCAAGTCCATTACCAGCCCATTGGCGATAGAAACCAGTCAACATATTGGCGGTATTCCAGGTCTCGCCGTAGTCATTGTTATTTTCACAGGTATCGTTGGGGCTATTTTCGCTTCTGTGGTTTATCGCATTTTTAAGATTACTTCAGCCCCCGCACAGGGCTTAGCACTTGGCACGGTAGGCCACGCCATAGGCACCGCGCAAGGGTTTCAAATGAGCCAAAAAATTGGTGCCTTTGCCACGTTAGGTTTGTGCATTAATGGCGTGCTTACGGCCATCATTCTACCGATTATTTTTTTCCTCATCAGCTAGTGGTACGAATACTGCTAACTTTTTCGTTAAGTTAACAATTACCTTGCGTTGTAAACGTGAGGTGAAGTCCTCACGGGTTAGTAAATTTATGCACAAAATAACGAGTAATTCAGTACAGTATTGGCTGTTAGTGTTTTTCACTAGTGCCTTTTTAACCGCGTGCGGCGGCGGTGGCTCTTCTGATTCGAATGATAACAATACGCCGGATGTCATAGTGAACGCGGGCCCAGGTGCCACGGTGAACGAAGGAACCACAGTTAGCCTACAAGGTGATGCCGTGGGTACTACAGAAGCTCTTACTTTTGCTTGGTCGTCATCTCCCACGTTGGCGATAACCCATGATGATACAACGTCAGGGGTGGCGTCATTTGTCGCACCGACCACAACAGAGACCTTAACCTACCGCCTTACGCTGCAAGCGACTGATGGTAATGGCAATGTAGGATCTGACAGTTTAGACGTCACAGTGTTACCTCTTAATACGCCCCCCGAGGCGCGAATTACCTACCAGCCCATTGATGGTTTTTCAAATAACCTGTTACCGGCAGGGCGTGAAATCACCTTAATGGGTGATACCAGCACTGACGCTGATGCGACGGACGCAGATGACCCTATTGCCGCATATCAATGGCAACAACTTGCCGGAGTCGATGTTCTCGCAGGGGTGAGCCGAGATGCAAGCAGCATTACGTTCACAACCCCTATTCGTGATGAAGACAATGACCTAACATTTGAGCTCACCGTGACGGACCAAGAAGGCGCAACAAATACCCAAGCGCTAACGGTAACTATTTTAAGCGCCAGCCATAATGTACCCACAGTTGATGCTGGTGTGGATCATCAGGTGTTTTCTGGGGAAAGTATTGTGCTATCAGGCGTAGCAGACACCACTATTCCCTCAGCAAAACCACTAACCTACCTATGGTTAACGGATTCCTCATTAGAGCCTGATATTGCTAACGCCAACGTACTGCAAACCTACGCTGTTGCACCTATGGTTAGCACCAGTCAGGTACTAACCTTTACGTTAGAAGTGACGGATGCAAACAACAATGAAGTAGACGACAGTATTAGCGTCACGGTAAACCCCTTTCCCCGCAGTTTAATTAACGATACCGGAGTAACACGACAAGGCAGCACAAACGCCATTAATAGCTCTCACCAAGGGGACTACCCGGGACAAGACGGCCAGCGCGGTCGAGATGTCATCGCCACCAACAACATGTTAACCAAAGCAGGTCGCGGTGAAGGCGGATTTGATTTTACTCGGTTAGACAACATTGGTGATGAAGTCGATGATACTAGCCAACCTTGGCGGTGCGTGCGTGACAATGTTACTGGGCTCGTTTGGGAAATTAAGACCACCAATGGTGATTTACACGGCAGACGCCATACGTACAGCTGGTACTCAGAAGAAAGCAACGGTGGTTATAGTGGGCCGTTAAACCCTGCAACGCCAAGCTGTACTTTGGGTGACTGTAATACCCAAGCCTTTGTAGAGGCTGTGAATAGCGAAGGCTTGTGCGGTTTTTACGATTGGAAATTACCCAGTCATAATGAGTTGTTGTCTATTGTTCACTTTGGCAAATCGACAAGCCCCATGTTGGATACAGATTACTTTCCTTATGCGGATAGCGGGCAAACCAGCATCTTGTGGTACTGGACGTCACAGGCCAGCGTTGATGGTACCAACGAAGCTGCGCAAAATGCATGGGCAATTGACTTTGCTAGCGGAAACGACAATTTTTTAAATAAATCTACAGCGGCTAGCGTGCGCTTAGTCAGAGCAGGTCGATAATATGAAAAAGTTACTGTTTTTAATGTTTATCAGTGTCAGCAGCTATGCACAAACGTGCCTTGATGATGTCAATGAAACGGCGAATGAAGCACAATTTGTGGTTAATACAGATGGAACGGCCACGCATACAGCCAGTGGCTTAATGTGGATGCGATGCAGTGTAGGCCAAACCTATAGTGCTGAGAGCTGTGTCGGGGAAGCCGATGAATTGAATTGGCAACAGGCGCTAGAGGAAGCTCATGGATATACCTTTGCCGGTTACAGCGGATGGCGTGTGCCTAACTTAAAAGAGCTTGCTACCTTAACTGAGCGAGCTTGTGTGCGACCAGCAATCAACGAAACAGTATTTCCCAATACCTTGTCTGATGATTACTGGACATCAACTCCGTCACTACTTGATGCAGACCGAGCATGGGTAGTCGCTTTTTTTAATAGCAGTAATGCGTTGAAAGAAAAAAGCTTATTTGTCTATACCCGACTGGTCAGAACAGTCGATTAACCTATATTTTAATTCGATTATCGTATCGCGCTTTTAAATTTGGAAGATAGTGGTCAGAATATCTCGGTCTTTTAAAGTTAGCGATCCGATATGCGTTTTTTGTGGTTAATGTTTCTGGGCTTTTACGTGACAAGTGTGAAAGCCGATTATAAATGTGATGTAGAGCTAAACTACGGCTTGGTGGTGACAAGCGATCAGATCCGTATCATCAATGATTCCCGCACGGTTTATCAAATAAATAACGACGACCAGCTTATTGTTCAGGGGCAATGGATAGAGCTTTCTGTACAGCAGCAAGCGGAATTAAAAGAGCTCGCTGAAGGTGTGCACCATGTGGTACCCAAAATGATCCTACTGGCCAGCGAAGGCGTTGAGCTTGCTATAGAAACAGTAGAGCATGTGTATATCGGTTTAGTGGGTGAAAAGCATGAAAGTTACCAAAAATTGCGCTCGTCACTCGCCAGAGTGCAATCTAGAGTCAAAGAAAAGTTTATTCACGCCGGCAGTAATTTCTATATGGGACCTGGCACCTTAGAAAATGTTGATGATTTAGTCGACCGTGAGCTTGAAGCGCAAATTGAAGAAGCCATGAACACCTCATTAGGAGGAATTTTATCAGCGATCGGCGGTTTGGTGTCAGAAAGCACCAGCACCGAAGAGAAAATAGCGAAGTTAGCTGAGAAGATTGACAATATTGGTCATTCAGTTGATAACCGAATTAGCCAGAAAAGCCAAACTCTGCAGCAAAAAGCACATTGGTTTTGCAATGAATTTAAGCGTTTAGATCGTGTTGAAGATAGATTACGCAGTGATATTCCCCAGCTTGCAAAATACGATGTGGTCACCAGTGAGCAAGGCCACACTCATTAAATTTTTCACATCAATTTAGGTGATAAATTGGTGTGGGCTGTCGTATTCAATCTGCTTATTTACCCAGAATAATATAATATAGCCGCCGTTTTTCAGCAGTCAGAAGTACTTATACCAATCCGCATTAATAAGTGACCGTCTCAGAATGCGTCCAGCGGTTTTTGGTTAAGGCGTCGCTATGAAGTAATGGTTGTTCCCTTTCGAATAGTGAGAACGCAGAGCAAAAGCTGCTGGGGCATTCCTTTCAGGCGAGTTTTAAAAGGGCTTACACTGCTTTGCATGACTTCGAAAGAGAACTCGTTTTCTTTTAATAAAGAGCTGTCACTCATGCGCCTTGTTTAAGCCCTTTTAAACTCTCGCTGAGTGATCACTTATTACCGTGGAATGGTATTATATGCGTTTGTTTCAACTAGATGCCGTTGAATGGCTACAAAGCTTGCCCGCCAACAGTGTCGATTTGGTCATTACCGACCCGCCTTATGAATCTTTAGAAAAACACCGTGCTAAGGGAACCACTACACGTCTAAAACACAGCAAGTCATCAAGCAATGACTGGTTTGCGATTTTCCCTAATGCGCGATTTGTAGCGCTAGTAGAAGAAATCTACCGTGTGCTCAAGAATAACAGTCATTTCTATTTATTTTGTGACCAAGAAACCATGTTTGAAATAAAACCTTTGGCAGAGGCGGCGGGCTTTAAATTTTGGAAACCACTAGTGTGGGACAAATGCGCTATTGGCATGGGGTATCATTATCGCGCGCGTTATGAATTTATTCTTTTTTTTGAGAAAGGCAAACGCAAATTACAAGATTTAGGCATGCCCGATGTACTACAAGAAAAGCGTGTCTGGCGCGGGTATCCAACCGAAAAGCCAGTGCCTTTGATTGAAAAGCTGATTGGTCAAAGCTCAACAGCTGGGCAACTGGTTATCGACCCCTTCTTTGGTTCAGGAGCCACCTTAGTGGCTGCGCAAAACCTAAACCGCGAATGGCAAGGCGCCGACGTTGCCCCATCAGCCCATGAGCATGCAGCCAAGCGATTAAAGGCATAACAAGGTATCGAAACGTATTGTAAGCATCGCAACGTATAAAAACGGCATAGGCGATGAAGCGTTACTGAGTTGCGCTACACCAACATTTCTAGCAGCGAATTGAGGTAACGCCTACCAAAGGGAGTGACCTGCCAATGGGTATCTGTTTCAGCAAGAAGGCCCTTTTTCACCGCAGTGGCTATGTTGGTTGCTAGCGTTGTTTGCTCCTCAAGTTTTAAACCGGTGAAATCAGTGAAATCTTGTTTAGGGCAAGGCTCTAGCAAACGTAGGCGATTCATAAAAAACTCAAAAGGCAATTCTTCGTCTTGCACGTTATGTTGTTGATGCAAATATGGTCGAGTCAGGTCCATATAACCCTTTGGGTGTTTTACCTTCACAGTACGCAATATTTGGCCTGTATCTTTCATGGTAATTTTACCGTGGGCACCACAGCCTATGCCTAGATAATCCCCAAAACGCCAATAATTCAGGTTGTGCCGACACTGCTGTCCCGCCAAGCTGTAGCCTGATATTTCATACTGTTCATAACCTGCTGCAATGAGCATGTCGTGGCCTTGCTCTTGAATGTCCCACAGTATGTCGTCTTCTGGCAGAGTAGGCGGTTTAGAGTGAAACTGAGTATTGGGCTCGATGGTGAGTTGATACCAAGATAAATGTGGTGGTTGTTGGTCAATGCCTTGGCGCAAATCGAATAATGCGTCTTCAATAGACTGCTCAGGCAGGCCGTGCATTAAATCGAGATTAAAGCTATTGAGACCAGCATCACGAGCGTAACTAGCCGCATTAAGGGCCTGCTGCTCGTCATGTATGCGACCGAGTCTTTCTAACTTTTCTTGTTGAAAACTCTGCACCCCGATAGATATCCGGTTCACACCTGCTTTAGCAAACCCCTTAAAGCGTTCGCTTTCCACTGTACCTGGGTTTGCTTCAAGGGTTATTTCGGCATCAGCTGCTAAATTCACGCGCTGGCGAACACCTGACAATAACCTGCCAATAGCCTCGGGTGAAAACAGGCTAGGGGTGCCACCACCAATAAATATACTGTGTACGGCACGATCACCAATTAGCTGGGCATCGTGGGCTAAATCATCCAATAAATGACTGACGTACTCGGCTTCAGGTAGTGTCGCTTGTTTTTGCCCATGGGAGTTAAAATCACAGTAAGGGCACTTTTGCACGCACCAAGGAATGTGAATATACAAAGACACAGGCGGTAACTGCAGTGTTTTTGATTGGCCTGCGCTAAGCGTTGCGTTTGTCTCTGTTGTGTCGCTGGCATAAGGCACGTTAGTGTTCAAGTTCAGCGCTCAATTTACCCAGCAACTGTTGCAAGGCTTGGCCGCGATGACTTAAGGCATTCTTTTGCGCTTTGCTTAACTGCGCAGATGTGCACTGCTTTTGTTCTACCCAAAATATAGGATCGTAACCAAAGCCACTGTCACCGCTGCGCTCATGAGTGATCGTTCCGTGCCATTCACCTTGGCAAATAATAGGCGTTGGATCTTCACTACTACGCATATACACCAACACACATAAAAACCGAGCTTGGCGCCTAGCCGGTTCGATTTCCTGTAGTGCTCCGAGTAATTTATCAATATTGTCGCTATCGGTCGCATTGCTACCTGCATAGCGTGCCGAATATACGCCAGGGGCTCCACCTAAGGCATCAACCGCTAAACCTGAATCATCAGCGATAGCAGGTAAACCGGTAATTTTGGCTGCATGGCGCGCTTTGATGATGGCGTTTTCAACAAAGGTGGTGCCGGTTTCTGGCACTTCAGGTACGTCGAACTCGCTCTGTGGAACAATGTTTACTGCAAGAGGAGTAAGCAACTGACTTAATTCAGACACTTTGCCTTGATTACCGGTGGCTAATACGATTTTACGTGTCACAGGGGCGCTCTTTGGTTTGTCTTGATTTGCGTGAATTTTACCTGTTTCGCGCCATAATTGATATTGCGCAGTGGCGCTCTTTTAGCACTCTTTTAGCGCTCATTTGTTCATTTTTAGCAAAGGTGAGTACGGCAATTACACCTTGTAGTGAAGTGGTAAATTATTTAGTCTTAATGTTGTATCTGTAAATTTACCCTCAACAAGTGCAAGGATGCTTTATGATTATCCCAGCGAAATTATTGATAGTGAGTAGCGCAAGCCTGATAGCCAGCTATGCCTTAGCTGCTAACGACACCCCCTCTCAAGCCGACGCAAATGCGCATCCTATTGCCGTGATCGAACCCAGTACAGTGCTTTTAGAGTCTGCTAAGCTGGCAAAACCTATAAAGCGAGTTGCGGCAAACTACCCTATACGCATGGCCCGTAAAGGGGCTGAGGGCTGGGTGCAACTGAATTTTGTGGTGGGTACTGATGGTAGCGTCAACAACATAGTGGTCGTTGATTCAAGTGGCATGGAAGATTTTGAGAATGCGGCCGTCAGGGCATTAAAAAGCTGGGAATACAGCCCCACGTATGTCGATGGTAAACCAATTGAACAATGTCACAACGATATACAAATAGACTTTAGGTTAGACGGAGGACAAAGAGGGGTTAGACGCAAATTCAAGCGTAATTATCAAAGTGTGCGTGAAGCTTTAGACAGCAATGATATAGCCTTAGCACATGATTTGACTGAAAGCATGAAGGGCAAAGGCTTGCTCAATAGCATAGAATTTACCTATTATTCGTTGCTACGTGCTGACTTGGCAAAGGCGCAAAATGATGAGGTTTCAGAGCTTCAATACGTCGAACGGATCCTAAAAACTGACAAAAAAGGCGAATACGTGGGGAGTGAAGCCTATCGCTTGTTGCTAAACCGGCTGTTTGTGCTGCAACTAAAGCGGGCGCAATACCTTGACGCTTTAGATACATTTCAGCGTGTGGAAACCCAAGAAAATAACGAAGATAATATCGCTTTACTCAACCCTTACGTGACCAAAATACTCGACTTACTCGAAAGTGATCAGGTGATTTCTATTCCGGGTGAAGTTAAACAAGACGGTGATTGGTGGCACGGATTAAGCCGAAACTCTTTTAGTTTAAGCAACGTGAGCGGTACGCTTAAAACAGTAGAGTTACGTTGCCATAACAAAAGAGAATTGTACACAGCGACCACAGATAGCACGTGGAACATCCCAGAAAGTTGGGGCCGCTGCAGTGTAAGAGTGGTAGGCGATACCAACAGCCAATTCACCTTACTGGAAATACCTAAACACAGTAAACAAAGCTGATTTTCGACTAGCCAAAGGGGGATATTCGCTCACGTAAATACGCCCCTTTCACCACCCACACCTAGCTGCCGCAGTACAAACGCAAATCGCACAAATCATCAAAATGATACAAATAGGCAATTTTTAGCGACTATCTCGCCTGCTAAGTAAGCACCTTGAATATTATAATGCATCACATGATGCAGTTTTATATTGCACACACAGACATCTTCGGTCACACGCCTATGTTCAAAGTAGAGCGTGACCGCTTAAACAAATATTCAAAGGTACATTATGACGACGAACAATCAATTTGGCCCTGACGGTTGGACACCAGCGATGCTCGATTCACTTGAGGGTAAGACCTTTCTTATTACTGGCGCTAATACTGGCGCTGGGTTTGAGGCTTCGCGCATTTTGCTCTCTAAAGGGGCGAATGTGGTGATGTTGAACCGTAACCCTAATAAATCAGAAACGGCGATAAACAAGTTAAAAAATGAATTTGGTCAAACAGCCAAGGCGAGTTATATCCTTATGGATTTGGCAGATCTTGCATCAATACGCCAAGCCGCAAATGAGGTTTTAGCGAAGGTAGCGAAAATTGATGCGCTTATCTGTAATGGGGCCATTGCCCAAATCGCTACTCAGCAGCATACGGTCGATGGCTTTGAAAGCCAGCTTGGGGTGAATCACTACGGTCATTTCTTACTCTGTGGGCTGCTTTTTGCAAGAATTGAAGCATCGCAAGGAAGGATTGTCGTGGTAGCCAGTGAAGGTCACAAAATGGGCTTAAGAACTATTCAGTTTGACGATATGAATTGGGATAAAAACTATCATCCAAATAAGGTCTATAGCCAAAGTAAACTTGCCCAAATGATGTTTGCGTATGAGTTACAAGACAGGATCAAAGCAGCTGGTAAGGGGGTAAAGGTGTACGTGTGTCATCCTGGGGCATCAAACACCTCCCTTATCAGAGACAGTGCAAGTTTTATGACCCGAATATCTTGGTCGTTCATGGTCAAGATAGGCCTTGCTCAAACGGCTGAAAAAGGCGCCTACCCAGAGGTGATGTGTGCCACTCAAGCTGGCTTAAAAGAGCGTGCTTATTATGGCCCTACCGGGCTCATGAATTTCGGTGGACCGGTAGATGAGGGAAAACTTGAGTCTTTTGTTCTAGACAAAGCCGTGTTAACGAAGTTGTGGGCTATTTCTGAGAAAGAAACAGCCTTTAATTGGTCAATTTAGCCTAGCTAGTACCAGCCCATATGTAGGCAACAATAATGAAAACAGTCATTTTAACGATAGGAATTTTTATGTTCACACCAGTACTCTCAACAGCCAGCGACAACGGTAATGAGCTGAATGTTGCACAACCGGCTACACACGTTACGAATGGCGTAGCGAAAGGTACTGGTATGGGCGTAGCTAGAGGCTCCGGTCTGGACGCAGACCAAGAGGTTGTTCAAGACAGTCAAGGAAACACCTATCAAACAGTGCAAATTGGCGGGCAAATTTGGCTCGCTGAAAATCTAAGGACGACGACCTTTCAAGATGGAACGACAGTGAATACGGGGTTTATTCCTGATGATGATGAAAAGAACCTTTTACCCTATGGCAGGCTATATGATTGGCATGACGTGGTTGATGAGCGAAATATTTGCCCACCAGGATGGCGTGTCGCCTCAGACAATGATTGGAAAGCGCTGGAGCGCGCCATTGGCATCGCTGAACCGGAGGTAAACAAAGAAGGCTGGAGAGGACAAAACGACATTGCCATTACGCTTAAAGCTCACCAGCCAAACACAGTGTTTAAAGAGTTTGATCAGTCTCAGGTCAATAAGTATCAATTTTCTGCGCGCCCTGCTGGGGTAAAGCTCGCTAACTGGTATCTCACTCAAGGCATGTATAGCGAATTTTGGACCAGCAGCAGCGCGGCGAAAAAAGAAGCTTACGCGAGAACCTTAGCTTATTCGTGGTGGAATTCACATAAAGGGGAAATTCGCCGAACTACCCTTAAAAAGAGTTATATGTTGTCGGTTCGATGTGTAAAAAACTAGCTAAAAAAGGAACAGCTACAATCGTGAAGGGCATGATTTTATGTGCCGTTTTACACCTAATGGGATGCGCTAACTCAAAGACAGACGTTCTAATATATGAACCAGATGATGAGCTAGTTGTGCTTGCTCATGGCTTGGGAAGAAGTGACTGGGCAATGTGGCGCTTAGCTCAGCGATTGGAAGATGCTCAGTATAAAGTGTGCCGGTTAGACTACGCCACCTTTGGCGTTAGTGTTGCTGAAGCGCTAGCCGAAACAAGTAAACAGATTGATGATTGTATAGTACAAGCTCGTAAGGTGCATTTTGTCGGGCACTCCCTGGGCGGCTTGGTCATTCGTGCTTATTTACAAAATAACCAACAAAACCTGAAAAAAGCGCGAATGGGTCAGGTTGTACTTATTGGCACCCCCAATAAAGGCAGTGAATTAGCTGACTATTTAAGTGATTCGTGGTTAATGAACGCGGCAGGGGGAATAACACGGGCATTGGTTACTGGGGATAACAGCTTAGGTAACAAGCTAGATGCCTTAGATGTAAATTCAGGCCTGAAGTTAGGTGTGATTGCAGGTACAAAACCGTTGGCGCTTACCAGTGCGCGATTTAATGGGCCAAACGACGGTTTGGTCTCGGTCGCATCAGCAAGGCTAAGCAACATGAGTGATTTTATTGCAATTGAGGTGAGTCATTCTCAATTGCGCTATAACGCAGAAGTGGCAGAGCAAACGGTGCGCTTTTTACAAACAGCTCATTTCAAGCATGAGTGATACCCATTTCATTAATTAATGGATTTGGTATAAATGCATCTCATAAAAAGCCCCCAGACATTGCAATGTCTGGGGGCTTTTTAAGGTTGTAGGTTTCACCAACAAACTATTGGTTCGTTGCTACCAAGCTAAATACAGCGCTTAAAGGGAAGGGCTAACTGCGATTCTTTTTCTTTTTGGCTTTTTTCTTTAACGGGATCCCGGCGGCTTTTTTCGCACGCTTGCTGATCTTTCTTTTGGCTGGTGGCTTCGCTTCTTTGTTTTTCGGGCGTAGTTCGTCAATCACTCGGCGCTTAAGGGGCTGCTCGGTGTAACGTTCGATTTTCGGTACTATGGCAATGTCATGCGCTTCTACCAAGGAGATAGCGGTGCCCTTATTGCCTGCGCGGCCTGTACGGCCGATACGATGCACATAAACATCTGCGGTGCGCGGCATATCATAGTTAATGACATGGCTGATGTTTTCAACATCAATACCGCGCGCGGCGACATCGGTGGCAATTAATATTTTGACTTCACCAGAGCGGAATTTGGCCATCGACAAATTACGTTTGTCTTGGGGCATTTCACCTTGTAGCCAGCACACCGTAAAACCGTCACGCTCAAGAATTTGCTTTAACTCGTTTAAGCGGTCACGGGTTTTTACAAACACCACGGCAGATTCTACTTGATGGGTAAGAATGTGCTTTAACAAGGCATATTTATGTTTTGCATCGTCGGCCAGATGCAGCCATTGGTGAATCTTTCCTTGTTCTTTGCGACTTGAAGCGGCTTCTAATTCTACTGGATCGTTGAGTATGTCTTTGGCAAAACGACTAATGCCGGCGCCCTCTAAGGTAGCAGAGAACAACATGCTTTGTTTACGCCAGCGAGCTTCTGCTGAAATTTGATTGACGATGGATGAGAAACCCATATCTAGCATGCGGTCAGCTTCATCTAAGATCAGGCATTCAATATCGCGACAATCAAAGCTTTCTTGTTCTATGTGTTCAAACAAACGACCTGGTGTGGCAACTAATATATCGAGGTTTTTTTCAAGCGTGTCTTTGTCGGTACCGTAGTTAATGCCACCAGTGATAACGCCGCATACTATGTCTGTGTAGCGACTTAACTCAAGCGCTTGGTTGTACACCTGCTGGGCAAGCTCTCGGGTCGGCGTTAAAATCAAAATACGCGTTGAGCCCGGGTGACGGCGCGGGTAGTCGAGTAAGAATTGGCATACAGGCAATAGAAACGCAGCGGTTTTGCCGGTGCCCGTTGGGGCGGACGCGAGTATGTCTTTGCCTTCCATCGCCGCAGGAATAACCAACTGTTGAATACTGGTAGGTTCGCTGTAGCCTAAATCGGCGACTGCGCGGCAAAGTTCATCATCTAATTCTAATTGCTCAAACATGGCGTATATATGCTTCTTAACGTTGTACTTAATATTAAGGAGACCAGAAGTGTGTTCAGCCCCCGAGAATTTGTGCTAACTGCCTAACTAGTTGCTAGGGTAGCGCTGTTGTAACCCTTGATAAACCTGATCGCTGTAATCGGGCAGGGCTATATCTAAGGCGTTTAATACCTCGACTAGGTGCTCGTTGTCTTCACGGCCGTTCCATAGCTTTAAATAGGAACCTTCTTTGTAGCCGTTATCTTGACGGAAGAAGTTTAGAACATTTTTGCCCACATATTGACGATAAAGCTCGTCGGCGTTCATCTCTGCTTGCTCAACAATTTTGATAAACAAAGGTACGTCAAAACGATTGGCGGCGCACAAGCCTGCCATGAGTTGTAAATTATCCAGTATATCTAAGCGAGTGAAATCATAGTCTTTGCCATCAAAGGTGACACTGCTTGTATTTGATGCAAGCTGCTGGGCAATCGTGCTAGAGGATTGCTCTATGTCTCCTTCAAACTGAATGATGATTGACGATAACGCAAAATGCCAAATATCGACTAATTCCATCTGCAATTGAGGTAAGTCTTTATGTTGGGCTTTCCACCACTTCCACCCATGGTGCTCAATGCCTTCAACCGATTCAATCATAGCGGCGCGTAAATACGCATAGTTTGCGCTAAGCCATTGAGGGTTTACTTTACGGTTCATGCCGTCTTGCAGTGTTAGCATGGTGTTTAATTGAGTGGTGGATAACATGGTAAGCCTTGTGTGTTCTGTTTATCGTTTGAGTGCTACAAAAGCGGCTGACTATTATGCCACGTTTGCAGCAATAGCATGAATGCGTTTTTGCCTGAGTTGCTGTTTTATTTCTGCACCCTTGTAACCAGCCTGCACTATTTCTTGTACGTTTACCTCTTTGGCGACCAAATATGCCTGCCAAATGTAATCTGCATTAGGGTAATCGCGTTCTTCAAAACCGGTTCTGCCTTTGGCATCGGCGGTGCAGGCTAATAGTAAATCGGCGAAGCGTTCTGGTTTACGCCACACGTCGCACTTATCGAGAAAATCGTTAATGGTCGCCGGCTTTAGCTTAAAGGCATGATGCACATGGCTATGGAACTCACTCATTAAAAGGGCTAAATCACGACAATCATTGGGCACTTTTACTCTTTCGCAAAGCGCATTGATGGGCGCAAGGCCAAGTTTTTCGTGGCCTTTATGAGACGGCCATAACGCCGGATCTGTTAGGCCTTTGCCTAAATCGTGGACGAGGGCGGCAAATCTTACGCTGAGTTTATTTGAAACGCGCACTGACTGCTCAAGTACCATCATGCTGTGAACACCCGTGTCTATTTCTGGATGCCATTTTGCTGGGTTAGGAATGCCCCATAAGCAATCCAGCTCAGGAAACCACACCTTAAGCGCACCGCATTCGCGCAGGGTTTCAAAATACACTTGAGGGGTGTCTTCTAGTAGGCTTTTTGCTGTTTCGACCCACACACGCTCGGCACTTAAATGACTAAGCTCGCCTGATCGCGTGATGTTAGCCATGAGGGCTTTGGTTTCATCTGCAATAGTAAAGCCGTAACTGGCGTAGCGGGCAGCAAAGCGTGCCACGCGCAATACGCGTAGTGGGTCTTCTTCAAAGGCATCAGACACATGGCGCAACACGCGGTTTTTCAGGTCTTGTTGACCATTGAAAGGGTCGATAATGGCGCCCTTATCGTCCATCGCCATGGCGTTTATGGTTAGGTCTCGGCGCAGTAAATCTTGTTCAAGAGTAACGCTGGTGGAAGTATCGCATTCAAAGCCTGCATAGCCTTGGCCTGTCTTACGTTCAGTGCGAGCCAACGCATACTCTTGCTGGGTTTTGGGATGTAAAAATACGGGGAAGTCTTTGCCCACTTGTTGATAGCCTTGTGCCAGCATGTCTGCTTCGCTGGCCCCAACGACGACCCAATCTTGGTCTTTTACTGGCCGCCCAAGCAGCTTGTCGCGTACGGCCCCACCTACTAAATATACTTGCATATACACCTTAAATATTAGAATCAGCCTATTATGCCTGATTAACGTGGCGAGCAAAAATGACTAATAAGTATAAAAGTACTGAGAGATTGTACTTACTCGTAATGAAAGGTCTGTAAGCGTACAGCATGGGTAAAAATCACCCGTCCGTAATTCTGTCAACATTCAATATCTCTTACCTTTGACAAGTTTGCATGAAGTCGTTAGTTTATCTTTCGCTTTTCCTCAATCGGCCACTAGAACCGCAGCTATGTATCTTAATTATTTCGGACTTTCAGATAATCCGTTCTCCATCGCGCCTAATCCTGCTTACTTATACATGAGCCCAAGACACAAAGAAGCGCTTGCCCATTTGACCTTCGGTTTAAGGGAAAGTGGTGGTTTTGTGATGTTAACGGGAGAAGTTGGGACAGGAAAAACCACGGTGTCTCGCAAGTTATTACAGCAGTTGCCCGACAATACTCAAGTAGCCATGGTATTGAACCCGACCTTATCTGCGATTGAGCTGCTTGCCACAATTTGTGATGAGCTGGGAATTGATTATCAATATGAGCGAGCGAGTCTTAAATACTTTACCGATTTGATCCTCAACAAGTTGGTAAGTAATCACAATAGCGGTTTGAATACTATTTTAATTGTGGATGAAGCTCAGCATTTATTACCCGAAGTATTGGAGCAACTCCGTTTATTGACAAACCTCGAAACGAACCGTGAAAAGTTACTCAAAGTGGTGTTAATTGGCCAACCTGAACTGCAGCAATTGTTGAAACGAAATGAATTACGTCAATTAGCCCAGCGCATCACTGCGCGCTATCACTTGTTACCGCTTACCTCTAGTGAAGTAAAAGCCTACATTCATCATCGTTTAGGCGTAGCAAGTGGCGATAGCAGTGTTTTCAGTGCAGGGGCCCTAGGCGCTGTTTACCAAGTAACAGGCGGGATCCCAAGAGTGATTAATTTGCTTTGTGACCGCGCACTAACCCTTACTTTCACAAAACAAGCGCCTGTGGTGCATACCCACATTTTTTATGCCGCCGCTGAGCAAATTTTAGGGGCAGACGTGGTGGCCCAGCGCCGAGGAAAGCAGCGTAAGATACTGCTCGTTGGCTTATTTGCAGTGGCGTTTGGCCTAGGCTTTTTTGGAGGCAGTTGGTATGGATAATTTACTCAATATCGACGCATTAACGCCTGGCATGGTGATAGTGAAGATCACTCAGCAAAATGGACCGATTAAAATTCGTAAGTCTGGCTTGGTAACAAGCATGGAGATGGTCACCGGGTTAGCTGAAATGGGTGTTCAACAGGTGGAAATTGATCCTGCGCAAACCGTTGAAATTGAACGCCCGAAAATTCAAAAGTCACAAACCCAAGAATTGTTAGAAAGTGATCGCGTTGGCGCCCATGGTGCAGATGCAGCGGTTTCTGATCAGTTTAATCGCAGTTTATTCTTACCCTCGGTACAAGCATTGCCATCACGTTGGCAATACTACACAACACCCATAGTACAAGGTTTACTGGTGGTGTTATTGGGTCTTGCACTGGGCTGGGGCGCAGCCCTAGCGCCGACGTTATTGGCAAAGTTAAACACGCCTGCGCCTCAAGCGAGTCTTCCTGTCGCTTTACCAGACACCGCAGATACAGGTGAAGAAAAACACAAACAAAAAGAAAAAGAAAAAGAAAAAGAAAAAGTAATCGCCAACAAAGCGCCAAAAACTCAAACTAATACAACAACCCCAGAGGTTGCTCAGGAGGCTTTTAACCATCAATCTGCAAGCCAAGCGCAGCAAGAAGAACCTGCTTTGAGTGCTGCGGTGAATGATTCTGGAAATGTTAAAAGTAATGCGCCTCAAATCGCGGCCACGACTGAACCTAATGTTGCAGGCGAGCCAGAGCCAAGAATATCCGCTGATTTATTGAAACGCTTTGAAAAAGCGATTACCGAATTAGACAAAGAACCTGCGCAACCGTTTGAAACAACGCAAACCAAAAGCGAAGATACACCGCGTATCGATCAGCTGCCGGCTTGGGTGTTAACTCAACTGCCTCCGATGGTATTTTCAACCCATATGTATGCGTCTTCAGCACAAGATAGGTGGGTTAAAGTGAATGGAAAAAGCCTACATGAAGGGGACATCATCGCCGAAAAAGTGCGTATAGTGCATATTGAGCCGCAGAACGTGATCCTAAATTATCAAGGGCAAACGTTTAGTATGTCGGCGTTAAGTGAGTGGTAAGTGCATAAGAGCGCCGACCACCACGTAAAAAGTATGATTAAATAGTAAAACCAGTTTTTACTATGCATAATGCCTGCTATACCCAGAGTTTTCCTTCCACAACTATGGATATTGCACAGATATGCTTGCCAAGGATTCGCACTACATCTTAGTTTTGCTGGTGGCCGTTTTTTTTGCCGGATTTAGCAGTGTTATTAACGCTAATACGCTAAACAGTGATGACCTAAACAATTCGTTCGCTGTGGGCGAACCTCTCGCTGTGCATGATCCTCACGCTGAGCGCGATCCTCTCGCTGTGGGCGATCCTCTCGCTGTGGGCACTTCTCTCGCGGTTCGCAATGCGCGCGTTATTGTTTCTGATGAAACAGATCCCATACCCAGCCCACTCACTGCAACCGACACTCGCATTCGACTTGCGACTGGGCAAGGCTATTACCCTTTTGTGTCTGCAAGCTTACCTCAAGGTGGCTGGTCTCAAGCTTTGATAACTCAAACGTTTCATCAAATGGGCTATGAAGTGGATATTCATATTCTGCCCTGGAGCCGCGGCAAAATGTGGACTGATGAACACAGGTTTCTAGGCACATTTCCTTATGTAAGATCCCCTAAGCGAGAGCAAGAATATTACTTCTCTGTACCGATTAATTATATACCTGTGCGTTTTTACGTAAGCAGGGCATCTAACATTACTGATATACAAGAGTTATCGGGGAAACGTTTGTGTCTTCCCTACGGGTATTCTGACGAGTTCGCTTCAGGGGGCATAGTTGACCGTTTAAATCTCAAAATTAATCGAGTAGTCGACGGGGCAGGTTGTATAGGGCATGTACAGCGAGGATGGAGTGACGCCGGACTGACCAATAGTTATGTGTCATTGAATGAAGTAACCAACACGCGCCTCATCGACGATAAGCTATTAGTGTTGCCTACTGAGGTTGAGCAGGTATCTGTGCATTTCATTATTTCAAAGTCGTACCCAAATGGGCGCGAATGGATGGATAACTTTAACCAAGCGTTTCAACAGCTAAGCAAAGATGGCACTAAGGCCAAGATCGATCACATTTTTAGCCAAATCATAGACTCACCCTAGCCATGACCTGCTCATAGGTGAGCAAATCAAACAACACTTAAACTTGTTGAAAACGTTTTCTTTGAGTTTTGCTGATGCAGCTAACCTACTAATGCAAACTCAATCGCTTCAATAACGTTTACATTAAGATAATCAGTGCACAATAAACCGCGCTTATGTTGCTGAAATCCGGCCGGTAAAACACCGTGCGACTAACGCCGCGCTGCAGGGGATAGTGAAAAAGCTGATAGTTGTTTTCACCGCTTTGGCGTTGAAGTTCAAGTATGGTCAGGCCGTTTATCCACCCGTCGTCACCCAGGTGTATGTATTCGTTTTCAATTGTTTCAATGATTTTCATGCTTATTAATCGCCGGAACGATGTGATAACGACACGTTTTTTTAAAAGAATAAGGATTATTTTAGGAAATGAGAGGCGTTTTATGCATAACCCAAAGGGTCACATGATTGGGTTGGCGTATATCTTCTTGTTTCTTTTATGCTGTTTTTTTCATTTTAATTTAACATATTGCGTTTTTATATTGATTATTTTTTGTATATTCAATTAATGTAAATGTCCATGCAGGCCCTTTCTTTTAAGGCTTTTTGTAAGTTTAATATATTTGTCGCGCCGATTTTGTCATATAGAAGACCGATTTTGTGATACCTACCAAAACACTTATTGCATTAATGTATTTGTAACATTTCATTATCTTGTTGTTGCAAGTCAGGATCAGGTTGCACAACAAAAGTAAAAATGTTGACGAACTGTTAAAATAAAATTAGCATGATGAAAACGTTTACATTGAGAGCTCTATTGCTCTTAGCTTAACGTACGAATCGCATACCGAGAACGCTACGCACTACCCACTGCAACTTATGCATGACCGTGCAATGTATTTAAGTGATGCGTTTCTTCGTCATAGTGAAAATGAGTGAGCTAGTTTGAATTTTGGCATAGCTCAATACTTGGATCGTTATTACACGACATTCAAGTATCTCGACTAATAGAAACACAAAGGACGCACAAATATGAACACATACGCGAAATTTAATAAGTCTTTGCTGACCAAAAGTATTTCAATACTTTTAGGTAGTGCTGTACTGGCTCCTGTGGCCGCCATTGCTCAAGAGAGCGAAAGTGACCTAGAAGTGATTCAGGTTCGAGGCATGCGCTCAAGTATCCAAGAATCAATGGGAATAAAGCGTGATTCAGCTGGGGTAGTCGATGCTATTTCTGCAGAAGATATTGGTAAGTTTCCTGATACAAACTTAGCGGAATCTTTGCAGCGTATAACCGGTATTTCTATTAGTCGTAGTAATGGCGAGGGCAGCCAGATTACAGCGCGTGGCTTTGGCCCTGATTTTAATATGGTGACGCTAAATGGTCGCGCTATGCCTGGTGCGGCAATACCTGGCGGTGGCGGTACCCCTAATTCTCGTGCGTTCGATTTTGCCAACCTGGCCTCTGAAAGTGTTCGCGGCGTTGAAGTATACAAAACCGGTCGAGCGAGCATCGCTACAGGCGGCATCGGTGCAACAGTCAATATTAAAACCGCACGGCCGCTAGATGCCTTAGAAAGCGGCTTTACCGGCTCAGTTGGCGCAAAAGCGTTAATGGATACCACCAATCGTGTGGGGGATGACGTGACCCCAGAGGTTTCAGGATTCTTTAATTTTGTAGATGACGACGGTATTTTCGGTGTGTCTTTATCTGCCAGTGTGCAAGAGCGTGATAGCTCTGCTGTCGGAGCTTTTGTAAACGAATGGCGTGTGAACCCCTATGAAGGTTCAATTCCGCAAACGCCTAATCAATTAGATCCTAACTTACCTGGTTTTAACGGCCCCGCCGTTGTCGTCAATAATGGTCCTGCAGACGGACAATTGTTTGCCATCCCAGCTGATTTACGTTACTCAATTGCTGATCGTGAACGTAAACGTACTAATGCGCAGTTAACGTTCCAGTACGCGCCAACCGAAGATTTAACCGCTACCTTAGACTACACCTATTCGAAACAGGACTTGTACGAAGCCAGAGCAGAACAGTCGATATGGATGGACGACGGGTATTTCTCAGAGCTAACCTTTGATGATGAAGTGGTCAAAACCCCGATATTAATTGAACAAGAGCGCCGTGATTTACTGCCAAGAGATTTAGGCTTGGCGCTTCAAGAACTGAACCAAGTCAATGAAAATAAATCAGTGGGCTTTAATGTTGAGTACCATGTAAACGATAGTTTGGTGATGTTTTTTGACGTGCATGATTCATCGGCTGAAGGTCGCCCTGACGCGCCTTATGGTACCTGGACCAACCTAGGGTTAGGCGCAAACGTAAACCGTGGGCAAGGTGCTGATTTTTCAGGTGAGTTCCCAATCATGACGGTGGACTTTGATGATGTGGCTCGTGACAACCTAAACGGCAACGGCGTACTTGACCAAGACGACGTAGGTACGGCTATTCTTGATATGAACTTTAACTCTCAGCGCACTGATATTACCCAGTTTCGCGTAGACGGTGAGTATTCGTTTGATGATGGTGGTATTAACTTTGGTGTTGAAGCACGCTCCATGGAAAGTACTTCTCTGCAATCATTGACGCGCCGCACCATGGGTAACTGGGGAATTGAAAACCCAGGTGAATTACCTGCAGATTACTTAACGCCATTTAGTTTTGCCGATGAGTTCGAAGACTACAACACCAATGGCATTTTCAGCCAGGGCTTTACGGGTGATTTGGCGCAAATTGGTGAGTTCGCGGCCCAAGAGTATGGCTTTGCATTTGAAGCGGACAACCCGTTTGCCACAAACCGTACAATCGAAGAAGATATTTTTGCTGCTTACGTTGAATTTGAATTAGACGGTGAACTAGGTGGCCGCCCGTATAACATTCTTGCTGGTGTGCGCTATGAAAGCACAGACTCTACCTCTGTTGCTAATATCAGCTTACCGAATGCGATTGCTTGGGAAGGCAATAACGACTTCAATGTGCGCTTTGGTTCAGACACCCAAGATGTTGCGGTGGAATCAGATTATGACCACGTTCTACCTAGCATCGATTTTGATATAGAAGTGATGGATGGGCTCAAAGCACGCTTGTCGTACAGTAAGACCATTGCTCGTCCTACGTATAACAACTTGAGCGCAGCAGCATCGGTAGGCACGCCAAGTGGCCCAACACTGATTACTCAAGGTGCGACAGCAACGGCAAGTTCAGGTAACCCTTCACTGGTACCGCTAGAGTCCGATAACGTTGATTTGTCGGTTGAGTACTATTTCGAAGATACAAGCTACGTGTCATTAGGCTTCTATGATAAGCGAGTTAAAAACTTTATTGGTAATGAGCAAGTCGAAGAAAGCGTGTTCGGTTTACGTGATGCCACAGCGGGCCCCAGAGCAGAAGCGGCAGCAGCTGAGCTTGAGCGCATAGGCCAGCCACTTACAGACACCAATTTGTTTAACATGGTAGTCGCCATGGAAAACAACATTGCGTATGACTCATTGACCATTGAGCAATTTGAAGCTCAGTATGATGTGCTACCGAATGAAGATGACCCATTATTGACCTTCATTAATGCTAAGCCCGTAAATAACAAGAGTGCAAATATTTACGGCTTTGAAATAGCTGCTCAGCATTTCTTTGGTGACACAGGTTTTGGTGTGCAAGCTAACTACACCACAGTTAACGGTGATGTGAGCTACGACATCACAGCTGACCCGTCTGTTACTCAATTTGCATTGGTTGGGTTAAGCGATACCGCTAACTTAGTAGCCATGTATGAAAAAGACGGTTGGCAAGGGCGTATTGCATATAACTGGCGTGACAAATTCTTAGATACCACTAGCCAATACGTTAATGAGCCTGGTTTTACTGAGTCTTATTCGCAAATTGATTTTAACGTGTCATATCAAGTGAATGATGACTTATCGGTTTTCTTAGAAGGAATAAACATAACCGAAGAGAACAGTCGCCGTCATGGGCGTACTTCCGCCCAACTATGGAACTTAGAGCAACTTGGTGCACGCTATGCGCTGGGTGCCCGTTATACCTTCTAATATGAGTAAAGTGTGTGTGCCTGTAGGTCCGCCGATTTAATCGGCATTTAAAGCCGCGATATCTCGCGGCTTATTTTTTGGTTATATTAGGTGAATATACAGAGTTCGAATATGTGTGCAGAGGTCATTCTTGAACAGTGAAAAAGTAAAAAATGTGGTCATCGCTGGCGGAGGCACAGCCGGTTGGATGGCGGCCGCTTCTTTGTCGAAGTTGTTGGGGAAAAGCCTGAACATTACGCTGGTTGAGTCAGACGAAATTGGCACTGTGGGCGTTGGCGAAGCGACTATCCCGCCGATTCGTACACTACACAAGTTACTCAATATTGATGAACAAGCGTTTATGCGAGCGACAAATAGCACGTTCAAACTAGGTATCGAGTTTAGCCACTGGGGTCAGAAAAACGACAGCTACATCCATTCTTTTGGCGTAACAGGTAAAGAGTGTTGGGCAGGGGAGTTTCACCATTTTTGGCTACGTGGGAAAGAATTAGGGATCAATGTACCGTTCGGTGATTATTGCTATGAGCTGCAAGCATCTAAGCAAGGCAAATTTGCCTTCTCGGCTAATTCTCCCATGAACTTCGCATACCATTTAGATGCCACACTTTATGCTCAATTTCTAAGAGATTTTTGTGCTGATGTGGTAACGCGTATTGAAGGCAAAATAGCGACAGTCAATAAGCATACAAACAATGGTTTTATTCGCTCATTAACCCTCGAATCAGGTCAAGAGGTAGAGGGGGATTTTTTCATTGATTGCACCGGTTTTAAAGGCTTGTTAATAGAAGGAGCCTTACATACTGGCTATGAAGATTGGTCACACTGGTTACCTTGCGATAGCGCAGTTGCGGTACAAACTCAATCTACTTCAGATCCACTTCCCTATACCCGTGCAACAGCGCATGATTTTGGATGGCAGTGGCGTATCCCTCTGCAAAATCGTGTCGGAAATGGCATGGTATTTTGTAGTCGTTATGCCAGTGACGAACAGGCTAAACAAGCACTGTTAGCCAATTTAGAAGGCAATCCTATTACCGAGCCAAGAGTCATTAAATTTAAAACAGGACGCAGACGTAAAGGCTGGAATAAAAATTGTGTAGCGCTAGGGCTTGCCAGTGGTTTTGTTGAGCCTTTAGAGTCCACCAGTATTCACTTGATCATGACTGGGATCGTCCGACTAATGCGTTTATTTCCTTTTGATGGTGTGCGCCAGTCAGGCATTGATGAATACAATGAAAAGCTAACCAGTGAATTGCATAGCATTCGTGATTTTATTGTACTGCATTACAAAGTCACTCAGCGTGATGATTCTGATTTTTGGCGGCATTGCCAAAGTATGGAAGTGCCGGACACCCTTGCTCATAAAATACATTTGTTTAAGGAAACCGGCCGGGTGTTTTTAGATGACGGTGATATTTTCCGCGTAGATTCTTGGACTCAAGTTATGTTAGGTCAAGGCCTTGAACCTAAGCAGTATCATAGGATTGTCAACGAAATGAGTGAAGAGGAACTTACGCGCTTTTTAGCTGGATTACGCAGTGCTATTGAACAGCGTGTCAATCAGTTGCCCAGCCACCAACAATTTATAACTCGCTATTGCAACGCGTCAGCATAAGCAGCAATGTTTCACAATAAGTATCGTTGCATAGCTAAATTGTCGCGTAGCTAAAATAAAACGAAAATTTAAAGAGCAGAAAACATAAGGCATTTGTTGCATGACAATCACCCACTTGCGTTAGTATTGAGTGATAACATGCATCTCGTTAGGGAGCGCAATTCGTTTTATATTTAGGTTTTAACATTGATTCTAATATTGGTAGTTACGAATGAGTCATCGCAGTATTAAAAATATCCTCGTTGTCGGTGGTGGAAGTGCAGGTTGGTTAACTGCCGGCATCATTGCCGCAGAGCATCAGTGCAACAAGCAAAATAGCGAGATAAAGGTAACCCTAGTCGAATCTCCTGAGGTGAATATAGTTGGCGTTGGCGAGGGCACGTGGCCGTCAATGCGCAATTCCCTTCAGCGAATGGGCCTTAGCGAAACAGATTTCATTCGACACTGCGGCGCAGCCTTTAAACAAGGCTCAAAATTTGTTGGCTGGAAAAATGGCGCTGACAATGACTTTTACTATCATCCATTTGTGATCCCCAATGGCTACGGTCAAGCGAATCAATACAGTGCTTGGAAAACACACGGCCAAGGGCATGCTTTTGCAGATGTGGTTTGTGCTCAGAGTCAGATTTGCCAAGCGGGCTTAGCGCCTAAGCAAAATGCTACCCCCGAATATGCCGGAGTACTTAATTATGGCTATCATTTAGATGCGGGTAAGTTTAGCCAAATGTTGCAGCAGCATTGTGTGCAGAATCTTGGGGTAACTTATATTCAAGATCACGTCGAAGGCGTGGTGAGTCACGACAATGGCGATATTAAAGCGTTGCAAACTCGCGCCAATGGCGAGCTTAACGCAGACTTGTTTGTTGACTGTTCTGGTGCACGCTCGCTATTACTGGGGCAACATTTTAATGTGCCATTTATCGATAAAAAATCAGTGTTGTTTAACGACAGTGCCATGGCTTTACACGTGCCTTATTCCACGCCCGATGAACCCATAGCTTCGGCAACAATTTCCACAGCGCAAGAGGCCGGCTGGGTGTGGGATATAGGCCTACAGGACCGACGCGGCGTGGGGTATACCTATTCCAGTAAGCACACAGACGATCAACAAGCTCTGCGCACGCTTAAAGCTTACGTCGCCCAATCTGTTGGTGGAGAAGTCGCTGACTCTCTTAGTGCTCGTAAGATTAGTTTCGCGCCTGGGCATCGCAGCCACTTTTGGCATAAAAACTGTGTAGCAGTAGGTTTGTCAGCAGGGTTTTTAGAGCCATTAGAAGCTTCGGCATTAGCGTTAGTAGAGTTGTCAGCCACCGCCATTGCTGAAAACCTACCGGTGACAGCACAGCATATGCAAATCACCCGTGATAATTTTAATCGTCGTTTTCTTTTACATTGGGAAAATATCGTCGAGTTTTTAAAATTACACTATGTGTTAAGCGAGCGAACCGAGCCCTACTGGCAACAAATGCGGGCACCTGACTCTGTATCCCCTAGGCTGAATGATTTACTCACTCAGTGGCGGTATCAGCCACCTAATCGCAGTGATTTCGTGCAAAATGAAATCATGTTCCCCTCGGCAAGTTATCAATACGTGTTGTATGGCATGGGGTTTGAAACCTTGAATGATGTGTCTTCCAGAGAGTTTGATGCGCCGCAAAGCGCCATTAAGCACCTGCAAGAGAACCAGCAGCGACTGCACAAATTAATGGGCGGATTGAAAAGCAATCGTCAATTGCTTAAGCACGTTGTGCAATATGGCTTTCAAAAGGTGTAGCTACCCTTAGAGAGTAACTAGTCCTAGAGTGTAACTAGCCATTGAACCCTGCCTAAAGTCACTGATGACTAACCTAAAGGCAGGGCAGTCGTAACTTGGGTTTCACGAGCTTAAGGACATGGCTTATCACACTGCCTGCGCAAAGCGCCGGTCACTGCTATCTTTTTTCCTACCTATTTGGCCAGCTATTGCATCATTTTAGAGAGCGAATTTAAAAATGTATAAAGGTGTTGAAAACGTTTTCATTTGCATTTAAGTTAGGCATTACTGAATACATTAAGCGTGGCTTCGTGTTCGTAATGACCTTTCACTTTCGCGCTGATGATGTTCGCTACACGTCACTTGCCTAACTATGATGTGCAGAACTAAAGCGGCTGACGAGAAGCCAAGCGATACTGGAAAAGGAATAACAACAATGCGCCAATCTAATCAGCACCTTGAACTCATGAAGCTTACCCAATGAATAAACTACCACTGTATGAAAAAGTGGGGTATGCCATGGGGGACGCTGCGGCTAATTTAGTCTGGCGCGGGGCATTAGCCTACCTTGCTGTTTTTTACACAGATACTTTTGGATTAGCCGCCTCGGCCGCCGCTATTTTATTTTTGGTTGTCCGCCTTACCGACGGTATGACTGACATCATCATGGGCATGATAGCGGATCGCACTCAAACGTCCTGGGGTAAGTTTCGCCCATGGATTTTGTGGTCAACTCCCTTTCTAGGCGCTTTCATGGTGCTGTGTTTCACCACCCCAAATTTAAGCGACACGGGAAAGTTGCTGTATGCCTATTTAACCTATATCGGCTTAACGCTGGCCTATACAGTTAACAACGTGCCTTATTCAGCCCTTATGGGGGTCATGACCGATGATGATAAAGAGCGTACTAGTTTATCAGGGTTTCGCTTTGCCGGTGCCTTTGTAGGGGGGCTGTTCGTTATGGGCTTTTTGCCCGCGTTGGTGGCGCTTTTTGGAGATGGTAACGATGCCAAGGGGTATCAGTACACCATGTATGTGTTCGCCGGATTATTGATGGCACTTATGGTTACCTCAGTGGCCACCACGAAAGAACGCGTTGTTCCCATAGTGCAAACTCGCAATAGCCTGCGTAGTGAGCTTTGGGATCTCACCAAACAATCTCCCTTTGTGTTGCTTCCGCTGCTTTCAATGACCTTGTTCTTTTATTACCGCAACGTCATTAGTGGGCTTTTCTTTGTTTTGGTTTTCGCGGTCGCAACATGGTTCGTACGTCGTATGTTGAATCGTCCCCAAGGAGATAAATCAGGTACGCAGCTAGACATGCTTGATTTACTGACCAATAAACCTTGGTTGATTTTGTTAGGAATGGGCTTCCTTACCATGATGTACAACGGGATTAAGTACAGTGTTATCGCCTATTACTTTAAATACTTTGTGGGCGACGAGTTACTCACAGGGCAGTATTTTATTGCTTTGCTAGTGGTGTCGATATTAGGGGCACTGTGCACTAGCTACTTAGCTCGCAAATTGGGGCGGCGCAATTTATTTATTGTTGCACTGCTACTTAGTAGTGTCCTCACCTGCGGTTTTTATTGGCTGCCAGGCGAGAGTGTGAGCTACATATTTGTGCTTGGCTGTGCAGCGGAATTTTTTGCAGCCATGATGCCGACGCTTTTCTTTAGCATGTTAGGCGACGCTGCTGATTATTCAGAGTGGCGCAATGGCCGCCGCGCCACAGGGCTGGTTTATTCCGCAGGCACCTTCGTGCAAAAGACCGGTAATGGTTTTGCTGGTGCCCTAGTCCTTGTGGTGCTGGCAGGTTATGGATACGACGGAATGGATGCCACGACGATTGAAGCCTCGTTACCTGGTATGCAACAACTCATGAGCTTTATACCTGCCGCTTTTGGGCTGGCAGGCGCACTGCTGATGCTGTTTTACCCCTTGACTGAAAAGCGCCAACAGCAAATGAATGCTGAGCTTATTGCGCGTCGAAGCGCCATTCAAACCCATCATCAATAGCGCTTTTGCTAACGAGCAGCGTATTTACCAATAGAGAGTTTTATTCATGAGCGAGCCAACCATAGATGCAAATAACACCGAATTTGGCTATTTTGATGATCAACAAAAAGAATATGTCATAACAACACCTTTTACCCCAACGCCATGGATAAACTACTTGGGCAATGACGGTTTTTACGGCTTAATTTCAAATACAGCTGGGGGCTATAGCTTTTATCAAGATCCTAAATTCCGCCGTTTGACCCGCTATCGTTACAACAGCGTTCCGGTGGATACATCTGGCCGGTATTTTTATTTAAAGTGCGATGATGATATTTGGTCTGCGTCAGGCCGGCCGGTACAGCAACAACCAGAGCAATATGAATGTCGCCACGGTATGGGCTACAGCCGCTTTTTAGTCACGCATAAAGGCATAAGTTCTGAATTAACCTGCTTCGTTCCTTTAGGGGAAACGGCAGAAGTACACAGTTTAGCGCTTAAAAATACTGCTTCTGTGCACAGAAAAATCAGTCTATTTTCCTATGTTGAATGGTGTTTGTGGAATGCAGAAGATGATGGCAGCAATTTTCAACGCAATTTGTCCACCGGTGAAGTGGAAGTCGAAGACGGGGTAATTTATCACAAAACTGAATTCAGAGAGCGCCGTAACCACTATGCGTTTTATTCGGTAAACCAACCAGTATGCGGTTTTGATACCGACAGAGAACGTTTTTTGGGGCCTTATCGAGGAGTAGAAAATCCCTTGTGTGTTGAACAAGGCAAGGCGACGAATTCTCATGCCCACGGTTGGTCACCGATTGCGTCTCATCACTTAGAAGTAGCGTTAGCGCCAGGAGAGGAGCGAACATTCGTATTTGTATTGGGTTACTGTGAAGTGGCCAAAAACGATAAATGGCAGTCGCCAGGTATTATCAACAAAGCCCCCGCTAAACAGATGATAAATCGCTACAAAACTCAGTGTGATGTACAAAAAGCATTAGATGCATTGGCCACGTATTGGGATAGTTTACTCGGGAACTTTCGCCTCAATAGCCCTGACCCTAAGTTAAACCGCTCGTTGAATATCTGGAATCAATATCAGAACATGGTGACCTTTAATTTGTCACGCAGTGCGTCATTTTATGAGTCAGGTATAGGGCGCGGAATGGGTTTTAGAGATTCGAACCAAGATACCATTGGGTTCGCGCATATGGTGCCAGACAAGGTTCGCCAACGCATTTTGGACTTAAGCGCCACCCAAAAAAGCGATGGCTCGGCGTATCATCAATATCAGCCACTGACCAAAAAAGGCAATGCAAATATTGGTGGCAACTTTAACGACGATCCAATGTGGATGGTGCTATCTACAGTTAATTACATAAAAGAAACCGGTGACTTTACGGTTTTGGATGAAAAAGTAGGATTTGACGGGGATGAGTCAGGCGCACCCGATCATTTCGAGCACTTGAGGCGTGCGTTCGAGCACGTCGTTAATAATCTTGGTCCCCATGGCTTACCCTTAATAGGGCGAGCGGATTGGAACGATTGCTTGAACCTAAATTGCTTTTCTGAAGATCCAAATGAGTCCTATCAAACAACTCAGCGCGGTAAGTCAGACGTGGCTGAGTCTTTGATGATTGCTGGGCAATTTGTGCTTTACGGCCAAGACTTTATCGAGTTATGCATGCAACTGGGCAAAAGTGATATAGCCCATGGCGCTCAGCAGCAAGTAGATAAAATGCGAGAAGCTGTGCTCGCTCACGGCTGGGATGGGCAGTGGTTTTTACGAGCGTATAACGCCAAGGGCGAAAAAATCGGTAGTCACGAGAATAAAGAAGGCAAAATCTTTATTGAATCCCAAGGGTTTTGCGTAATGGCGGGCATCGGAATTAAGGACGGTAAAGCGCGACAGGCGCTCGACTCGGTTGAGAAATACTTAGCTACCCCACATGGGATTATGCTTAATCAGCCTGCATTTAGTACTTATGACAAGTACTTAGGGGAAATTTCCTCCTACCCTCCTGGTTACAAGGAAAACGCCGGCATATTTTGTCATAACAACCCGTGGATCATGGTAGCAGAGGCCATGCTCGGGCGCGGTGATAAAGCATTGGAGTACTTTGCCACTATCTCCCCAGCCTACTTGCAGCATATGCAGAAACTGCATAAAACAGAGCCCTACGTTTATAGCCAAATGATTGCCGGTAATGATGCGGCAACGCCAGGACAAGCCAAAAATTCATGGTTAACGGGAACCGCTGCGTGGTGTTATTACGGGGCAACGCAGTACATTTTAGGAATAAAACCTGATTATGCAGGGTTAACCATTACGCCTTGTATTCCCGCTCATTGGCCGAGTTTTGTGGTTAGCCGCCGCTTTAGAAAAGCGCATTATTGTATTGAAGTACTTAACCCAGATGGGTTGGGAGTGGGTGAGGTGCAATTAGAAATTGATGGTAAAGCAGTGACGGGTAATTTGATTGATTATGCCCAGTATAGCGGCGAACACCACATAACGGCGACGATCGTACAAAGCTAGTATGATGCCATTCAGTACCTGGCCTCGACAAGTTTCCTCAATCGCTCCCGCAAGGTAGTTTGCATGTGGGAGCGTTTTTTAATTTACGCGTGCGGTGCCTACAGCCTACAGCCTACAAAAGCTTAAAGCCTAAGAGCCTGTGTAGCTATTGTATGCCTTGGTGCCCCACAGAGGAACCGTAGATAAGCTGTGTTTAAAGCTTCCTGACGTTTCTTTGGTTGAATAAGACACGTACATCAGTGTTTGACTGCGGGGATCGAAAATACGTCGAATTTTCATGCTCTTAAAGAATACGCTTTTTGATTTTTTAAACACGACGTCACCTGACGCTGATTTATCAATTTGAGCAATCATATCAGGGGTGATTTCACCTGTTTGGCGACAGGCGATAGCGCTATCGGATGGATCTGAGAAACTGAGATCCGCTTCGATACTGGCAACATGACACGTCACGCCACTGATAAGTGGATCTTGTAGGATATTTAACTTGATGTCTTTGGTGGTAAATAAACCTAAGCTTACGTCGCCAACTTCATTTGAATCACACGCATTTAATAACAATAGACTGCCGAAAATCGCTAGTACTTTTTTCATATTTCACTCACTAAAGGGATATTTCTTTTAGTGTAATGGATTCTGGCTGTGATAAATATCTTGTTATCAATCGACGGGGGCAGGGCCGGTACTTTGACGCACCACAAGTGAAAACGGCAGCTCAACATATCTTGGCTTGTCAGTTTTACCGTCAAGTTGCTCTAATAACAGCTCAATACAGGCTTTTCCTATTTCCTCTAATGGTTGGTGGATCGTGGTTAGAGCAGGAGTCATTAAGCGTGCGTAGCGAATATCATCGAAACCCATGATAGAAATATCTTGGGGAATATGAAAACCATTTTCTTGCAATACACTCATCGCGCCAATGGCCATATCGTCACTGAAGCAAAACACGGCAGTGGGTCGACGTCTTAGCTTGAGTAATTGCTCCATGGCGCCCATACCTGAGTCTACGCCGTAGTCACCGCGAATAACTAATTGTTCATCTACTTCAATACCAGCCTCTTTCAGCGCGCTATAGTATCCCTTGAGGCGCTCAAGGGTGCTTGGCGTATCTCTAGGGCCCATAACCGCAGCAATACGCTTGTGCCCAAGGCTGAGTAAATGCTCCACAGCGGTCCTAGCGCCTGCTGTATTATCGATCATGACTTTGCTGATCCCTTCGATAGGGATGGACTCACAAGAGTTCACAATGGGCGGCAGTTGTTTGGCGGCAGGCAGATTTTTAGTTAGATTAAAGGGCATGTGAAAAGTAAACAACAGCACACCGTCAGCTTGCCCTGATTGGGCCATATTGGCATAGTGTTTTTCTCGCTCAGCTAGACCTTGGGTATCACCAAGTAAAATAGAATAGCCCGCTTTTTGCGCTTCGCGTTCAATTGCGCGAATGATCCCAGCATTTACTTGGTTGGTAATATCCGGCATGACGACAATAATATTACCGCTTTTTTGGGTGCGTAAGTTGGCACCAAAACGACTGGGCGTGTAGCCACCTTCTTCTACGGCTTTCATGACTTTCTTGCGGGTTTCTTCACTCACAATATCGGGATTGCGTAAAGTACGTGAAACGGTAGCGGGGGAGACACCGGAAATCGCTGCAATGTCTTTTATGCCTAGCTTAGCCAAAAAATTCTCTCTTACGGGAAGTCGCGTTAATGGATAGATTAGCGTTAGCCAAGGCGGGTGTAAACGTTTTCAGTGCTGGTAAGATCTCCTATTTAGAAGGAGCATTAAAAAACAGTTTTATTTCAGTGGGTTAGCGAAAGGAACGATGTTTACTGTTAATGAGGTGGCAGCGAATGACAGTTTTTTCATTTGTATGATTTTTTCATTTGTATAATAAAAATAAAGCAGCGTAGCCCTGAATTTATCTGGGCCACGCCGTGGGCGGATGCTTAGCTAACTAAAACGCTTAGCTAACGAAAATCGATAGTTAGCTAAAACGCCTAGTGAACTAGTATTTCCAAGCAGGTTGCTTTTCTTCAAACGCTGTTATTTGACTATCAAGCTCAAGGGTTTGGCCTATGGCATCAAGTCCTTTTATCAAGTTGTTCTTATGATGAGGCGCGATATCAAAGGCGATGACCTGATCATTAAAACGTACTTCTTGTTGCGGTAAATCAACGATAACCTGACAGGCCGGATCTTGTGCTACCGCTTCGAAAAGCGTATCTATTTCTGAACTCTCAAGCTTTACGGGTAACAAGCTATTGTTGATACAGTTACCGTAAAAAATGTCAGCAAAGCTGGTGGCGATGACCACTTTGAAACCATAGTCATCAAGAGACCAAGGCGCGTGTTCTCGGCTTGAGCCACAACCAAAGTTTTCACGGGTAAGTAAAATACTGGCACCTTGATGCTCTGGTTTGTTCAGCACAAAATCTGGGTTCGGCTCTTGTTCATGTAAATCTAAATAACGCCAATCATGAAACAGATGTTTTCCATAACCGCTTTTCGTCACCGAGGTCAAAAACTGTTTAGGAATGATTTGGTCAGTATCCACATTCGCTTGATTCAGTGGCGCAACATGGCCGGTATGAACGCTGATGCCAGTGGTTGCTGGGGTAGTTTGATTGCTCATGGTTATTCCTAATAATTAATCGTTGCCAACAAAGTCACGGGTGTCGGCGAAGTGACCGGCTAATGCTGCAGCGGCTGCCATCGCAGGGCTCACTAAGTGAGTACGAGCGCCGCGCCCTTGTCGACCTTCAAAATTGCGGTTGCTGGTAGAAGCGCAGCGATCGCCTTGACCTAAAATGTCGTCGTTCATACCTAGGCACATTGAACACCCTGGTAAACGCCACTCAAATCCTGCTTCTAGGAATACTTTATCTAGGCGCTCAGCTTCAGCTTGCGCTTTAACGGCTACAGAGCCTGGCACAACAATAGCAGTGACGTGACTGGCGACTTTGCCTTGCTTGGCAATTTCGGCAGCCGCGCGCATGTCTTCAATGCGTCCATTGGTACATGAACCGATAAACACGTGGTTGACGGTTAAGTCAGAGAGTTTTTGCCCGGCTTTAAGGTCCATGTATTTCAACGCTTTGACGGCGGAATCACGATCGATTGGGTCGCTGAAGTTTTCGGGAGCTGGAATAGGCTGATTAACACCAATAACTTGGCCAGGGTTAGTTCCCCAGGTTACTTGTGGAGCGATGTCTTTGGCGGCAAGCTCAACCACAATGTCAAAGTTAGCATCTGCATCAGATTTAAGGGTTTTCCAGTATGCAACGGCGGCATCCCAGTCTGCACCTTTAGGGGCGTACTCACGACCTTCAAGGTAATCAAATGTCTTTTGGTCAGGGGCGATAAGACCTGCCTTTGCGCCAGCTTCGATACTCATGTTGCACACTGTCATGCGCTCTTCCATGCTCAAGCCTTCAATAGTGTCTCCGCAGTACTCGATAACGCAGCCCGTAGCACCCGCATGACCTATTTTACCAATAATGGCCAAAATAATATCTTTAGCTGTCACGCCTAGAGGGCGGGGACCAGTTACTTCGACTTTCATGCATTTAGCTTTGCTTTGCTTTAGGGTTTGGGTCGCGAATACATGCTCAACTTGCGAGGTACCAATACCAAAGGCTAGGGCACCAAATGCGCCGTGGGTTGCAGTGTGCGAATCACCACATACCACTGTCATGCCGGGCTTAATTAAACCTAGCTCAGGGCCCATCACGTGGACGATACCTTGTTTTTGGTGACCCACTGGAAACAGTTCAATTCCGTTTGCAGCACAGTTATCCGCTAAGGTCTGTAGTTGCAATTTATTGGCTGGGCCGCAAGCATCAATGGCTAACGAGCGGGTAGAAATGCTGTGATCCATAGTGGCAAACGTTAGGTCTGGGCGACGTACTTTACGTCCTTTTTGTATCAAACCGTCAAATGCTTGAGGTGATGTAACTTCATGGATCAGGTGGCGATCGATGTACAAAAGTGCATCGTCGCCGATTTCATCGACAATATGGGCCTGAAATATCTTGTCGTATAAGGTGGTACTCATCTGGTCTTTCCTTTATGCGTTTGCGCTGGCGATTATATTGGCTATGTAGTCGCCTACTTCACTGGTCGATTTGGCTTGGTCGCGTTTTTCGGGGCTTAACAATTCACCGGTTAATACGCCATCAGCTAACGTTTTGACTACTGCTGCGTCAATTGCGTCAGCGGCGTCGGTTAGATTTAGGCTAAAACGCAGTAACATAGATGCTGATAAGATTTGCGCAATAGGATTCGCAATTCCTTTACCTGCGATATCGGGCGCTGAACCGCCTGCAGGCTCATATAAACCGAAGTTTTCGCTATTGATACTGGCAGATGGCAATAAGCCCATTGAGCCTGTGATCATGGCGCACTCATCAGAGATAATATCGCCGAATAAATTAGAGCAAAGCATCACGTCAAAATCACCTGGGTAGCGCAATAACTGCATGGTCGCGTTATCAATGTATATATGCTCTAGGGTCACTTCTGGGTAGTCTTTAGCCACTTCTTCAGTGACTTCTCGCCATAAACGGCTGCATACGAGTACGTTGGCTTTATCAACTGAGGTGACTTTTTTGCCGCGTTTCTGCGCAGCTTCAAATGCACTAATGGCAATACGACGAATTTCTTTTTTGCTGTAACGCATAGTGTCGTAGGCGAATTGTTCTTCACCTTCGCCTTCTATGCCTTTAGGCTGGCCAAAGTAAATACCACTGGTAAGCTCACGTACCACTAAAACATCAAAGCCACTTGCGGCAATATCTGCGCGCAGCGGGGAAAGCGACTCAAGGCCAGGGTAAATTTTCGCGGGGCGTAAATTGCTGAACAAATCAAAGTGACCACGCAAAGCAAGTAGTGCAGCACGTTCCGGGCGCTCTTCTAGAGGAAGGCTATCCCATTTGGGCCCACCAATAGAGCCGAACAATATTGCTTGGGCGTCTTCACAGCCTTTTAAGGTTGCATCGGGCAGGGCTTTGCCGTGGTTATCAATGGCGATACCGCCTACATCAAATTCGTTAAGGGTAAACGATACATTAAACTGCTGTTCGACCACTGATAATACTTTCTTCGCTTCTTGCATGACCTCTGGGCCAATACCATCTCCCGCTAATACGGCAATGTTGTAATTCGACATGTGCTACTTAAACTCCGGCAGTTTGTGTTTGTTGCTTTTTCTGATGATCAATTTGATCGGCTAAATGGGTGTTGTTCAATACGTGGATCAATGCCTTAACGCCTGATTCAACGATATCTGTGGCAAGCCCAATACCGTTGAAGCGGCGGCCATTGTATTCCACAATGACGCTCACTTGGGCGAGTGCATCTGCGCCTTCACCTTTTGAGTCCAGTTTGAAGTCAACGATTTCAAGTTGTTCGTGGCCTAATACTTTGATGATGGCATTATAGGCTGCATCTACTGGGCCGTTTCCTGTGCAAGATTCGATGATTTCTTCGTCGCCCACCTGTAATTTAACGGTTGCGCTAGGAATAATCTCTTTGCCTGAACTGGCTTGCAAATACAGTAACTTGTAGTGTTCGTCAGTAGGCTTTTGCTTATCAAAAAATAGTAAGGCTTCAAGGTCGTAATCGAACACTTGGCCCTTTTTATCGGCTAATTTTACGAATGAAGCATATAAGGTATCTAAGTCATAGTCTTGGGCTTTATAACCAAGCTCTTCGAGTCGATGCTTGATAACGTGACGGCCCGAGCGAGAGGTTAGATTCAAATTGTTTTTGTTTATACCCACGCTTTCAGGGGTCATTATCTCATAGGTGTTCTGCGCTTTTAAGACACCATCTTGATGAATACCCGAAGAATGACTAAAAGCATTGGCCCCAACAATTGCTTTGTTTGATTGCACCGGCATATTACACAGCTGACTGACTAACTTTGACGTACGAGATATCTCTTGGCTGCGGATATTGGTGCTCAACCCCAACATGGCCTGGCGAGTTTGCAAAATCATGGCGATTTCTTCTAGAGAGCAGTTACCTGCACGTTCACCAATGCCATTGATGGTACATTCAATTTGGCGCGCTCCGTACTCGACAGCGACTAATGAATTGGCTACGGCCAGCCCTAAGTCGTTGTGGCAATGCACAGAGATGGTCGCTTTATCGATATTTGGCACGCGGTTAAACAAGTTTTGAATGATGCCGCCAAATTCAGTTGGAGTGGTATACCCCACGGTGTCAGGAATGTTAACAGTCGTTGCCCCAGCGCTAATTGCTGACTCGACCATGCGGCATAGGTAATCGATAGGTGTACGGCCTGCATCTTCACAGGAAAACTCAATATCGTCAGTGTAGCGCCCAGCATGTTTAATCGCTTTTACTGCCATGTTCACTACGTCATCTTGTGACATGCGCAATTTATTGGCAACGTGAATATCTGAGGTGGCGATAAAGGTGTGAATTCGGAAGTTTTCGGCAATATTTAATGCTTCACCGCAAGCATCAATGTCTTTTTCTAGGGCGCGAGATAAGCCGCATACGGTGGCATTTTTAACTTCTCGTGCGATGCTGCGCACTGACTGAAAATCACCTGGGGATGAAACCGGAAAACCCGCTTCAATAATATCGACGCCAAGTCGTTCTAACGCTAAGGCAATTTGCAGTTTTTCTTTCATACTCAAACTTGCAGCTAGCGCTTGTTCGCCATCACGTAACGTGGTGTCGAATATTTTGACTTGGTTAGACATGTGTATTCCTCTTTGAATAATTCACGCTAGTGACAGCGCATAAACGAAAAAACCCGTGCTGCTAGGCACGGGTTTTTAGTTATTGTTTGCGTTTCGCTTACAACCTACCCGTGCAGTCTTGCTGCCAGCAGAAGTAGAGTTGATAGTAGTAATGAAGTCATTTTATCTAAGCTCGAAACGTCAGTGCGGTATTTGTAACTCTTTGCGCCTTTTGCGTCAACCTTAGTTAACATATTGGCATATAACAAATTGGCATATAAGTTTGATTTCTAACGGTTTAGCGGCTACTCCGACCAGAGCCTAAAATAATCTGAAGACGTAAAGACGACTTATCGGAAGTCTTTCCAGTTAATACTGCCTGACAACAGTAATTCGCGAAGGGTCAGGGTACGTGGTTGTCCACGGCCTTTATGGTTCCATGTATGGCCACAGCACGCTGCTCTAAAAACTGCGCGACTGGGACGTAATAACAATTGCTGAGTCGCATTAGAAGAGGTGGGTCGATGAGTTGCTGTTTCATGGGAAGTGCGGGTGCCATCCATATTGAACCAGCCGAATTTGTTGCTGTGAAGCAATTGATTATCGATATCAATTCTATCGATAGAATCTAGCTCTAAATGTTCGCCATTCATATTGTTGCTGTAAATAGCAACCGGTAATCCAGAGCGCGCATAGTGTGAAAACCAAGTGATCACCTTGGCGGGGTCGTGCTTTTTGGCAATGCAGCTTGCACTTTGCTTGGCTTGCCAACTGGCGTTATGCACATCTACTGTGAGCGGGCCACTGTGATGAATAAAATGATAGGCTGCGCGCTTGATGTGATGACGTAAGCCACCGAGTTTGCGCTGTAATAAACTGATATTGCTAAAAGGCTGCTGGGCCAGTGTCATTAACTCACGCTCATAAAGCGCATTGCAAATTTCGGCAAACTGAGTCTGCTGATGTGAGTCAGTGAATATATTTACTTGGGGCTGCGCAGGAGGCGTGACCATAAGAAATGAAGGGCAGCACTCGCTGCCCATTTACATCAAAAGGCTTTAGCATTTGGCTAAAGCGCTTTCGATATAGGTCTTATTGACCTTTTATTTCTTTACGTCCGCCGTAAGTTGCTGCATCACCTAGTGCTTCTTCGATGCGCAATAGTTGATTGTACTTAGCAACACGGTCAGAACGACACAATGAACCTGTTTTGATTTGACCCGCTGCAGTACCAACTGCCAAATCAGCAATTGTTGCATCTTCAGTTTCACCACTACGATGAGAAATAACCGCTGTGAAACCAGCATCTTGTGCCATGCGAATTGCTTCAAGGGTTTCAGTCAATGAACCGATTTGGTTGAATTTGATCAAAATCGAGTTGGCAACACCGTTGTCGATACCACGCTTAAGAATTTTAGTGTTTGTAACAAACAAGTCGTCACCGACAAGCTGTACTTTATCACCGATTTTCTTCGTTAAGCTCGCCCAGCCGTCCCAATCGCTTTCGTCGAGGCCGTCTTCGATTGAAATGATAGGGTACTTAGCAGAAAGATCAGCAAGGTAATCACCGAAGGTTTCTGAATCGAATACTTTACCTTCACCTTTAAGATCGTATTTGCCATCTACATAGAACTCAGATGATGCACAATCTAAGGCTAGGGTAACGTCTTTATTCATTTCGTAGCCAGCATTTTCAACGGCTTGAATGATGACTTTAAGGGCTTCTTCATTTGAAGCAAGGTTAGGGGCGAAACCACCTTCGTCACCTACAGCCGTGCTTAACCCTTTAGCAGATAATACTTTTTTCAAGCTATGGAATATTTCAGCGCCCATGCGCAATGCTTCACGGAAGTTTGCAGCGCCTACCGGTTGAACCATGAATTCTTGAATATCAACGTTGTTGTCAGCGTGCTCACCACCGTTGATGATGTTCATCATAGGTACTGGCATAGAGTATTTGCCCGCTGTGCCGTTAAGCTCAGAGATGTGCTGATACAAAGGAATTTGCTTATCAAGTGCTGCCGCTTTTGCCACTGCAAGAGAAACGGCTAGGATAGCGTTTGCGCCGAATTTTTCTTTGTTTTCGGTGCCGTCTAAGTCGATCATGATTTGGTCAACTTTCTTTTGCTCAAATGCACTGTTACCAATTAGCGCAGGTGCAATATCTTCGTTTATTGCTGCGACTGCTTTTAATACGCCTTTGCCTAAATAACGGCTTTTATCACCATCGCGTAATTCTAACGCTTCACGAGAACCAGTAGATGCGCCAGAAGGTGCAGTTGCTCTACCCATTACGCCTGATTCTAAATATACATCTGCCTCTACAGTGGGGTTACCACGAGAGTCCATGATTTCACGACCAATGATTTTACTGATATTTGACATAGTTGTTGCCTTGTTTATAAAAATTTAGCGTTTATCTGCGAGCAGATACTCTGAGTTTTCAATCGTTACTCTGCCTTGATTAAGCGCGGGGCGTTATACGCCCCAACGGTAACAGGCTCTAATTATTGTTTTTATAATATTCGCCCGCGGCTTTCACAAACCCTTCAAATAAAGGGTGACCGTCACGGGGTGTAGAGTTAAATTCTGGGTGGAATTGCCCAGCGACAAACCATGGATGATCGCCTAGTTCGATGACTTCTACTAGACGTTTGTCAGTAGACAGACCAGTGACTTTCAATCCTGCGGTTTCTAACTTTTCGCGTAAGTTATTATTGACCTCGTAACGATGGCGATGACGTTCGTATATTTCAGCTGAGCCATACAACTCGTAAACCTTGCTATCAGGGATTAGGTGGCATAATTGGCTGCCTAATCGCATGGTGCCGCCTAAGTCTGATGCTTCAGAGCGTAGCGCTGTACTGCCATCGGCATCTAACCATTCGGTGATCAAGCCTACTACAGGATAAGGGGTTTGTGGATCAAACTCTGAACTATTGGCATTTTCAAGGCCTGCTACGTTACGAGCAAACTCAATAATTGCCACCTGCATGCCCAAGCAAATACCTAAATAAGGTACTTTTTGCTCTCGAGCATATTTAGCTGCAGTTATTTTACCTTCAATGCCGCGCTCACCGAAACCGCCAGGCACTAGGATAGCATCTAGGCCATTAAGGACTTGCTCACCTTTGCTTTCAATATCTTGCGAGTCGACGTAGCGAATATTAACCGTTAGGCGGTTTTTTAACCCTGCATGTTTAAGCGCTTCATTGACTGATTTATAGGCATCAGGCAATTCAACGTATTTGCCAATCATACCTATGGTAACTTCGCCCACTGGATTTGATTCTGCATAAAGTACTTGTTCCCATTCGGTTAAGTCTGCTTCTGGGCATTCTAAACCAAAGCGTTGAACCACTAATTCGTCCATACCTTGGGCTTTAAGCGCAGCCGGTATTTTATAAATACTGTTGGCATCTTTTAACGAAATAACGGCTTTGTCGGCAACATTAGTAAAAAGGGCAATTTTAGAGCGCTCATTTGAGGGTAAAGCACTTTCTGAGCGACAAACCAAAATATCAGGCTGTATACCAATTGACCGCAACTCTTTCACCGAGTGTTGTGTCGGCTTGGTTTTTACTTCACCCGAAACGGCGATATAAGGCACAAGTGTTAAGTGCATATACATGGCGTGATCGCGGCCGACTTCAGTGCCTAGTTGGCGAATGGCTTCCAAAAATGGTTGCGATTCGATATCACCCACAGTACCACCAATTTCAACGATGGCCACATCGACGCCTTCTGCGCCTGCGACAATACGACGCTTTATTTCATTGGTAATATGGGGAATAACCTGAATAGTCGCACCTAAGTAGTCACCACGACGTTCACGTTTAATCACCTCTTCGTATACACGGCCAGTGGTAAAGTTGTTACGTTTAGTCATACGGGTACGAATAAAGCGCTCGTAGTGACCTAAATCTAGGTCGGTTTCTGCGCCGTCGTCGGTGACAAACACTTCACCGTGCTGAATTGGGCTCATAGTGCCTGGGTCGACGTTAATGTACGGGTCGAGCTTAAGCATGGTCACGTTAAGACCACGTGCTTCCAGAATAGCAGCGAGCGATGCAGCAGCAATGCCTTTACCAAGTGATGATACGACACCACCTGTGACGAAAATATAGTTTGTCATGAGTACCCTAAGGCGTTGGAGTTGAATGAGATTTTTTAATACTGAGGTTGTCTAGCTGCCTTTTAAAAGACGTGACATTATTCAGTACCGGACGGCGCAATAGTATACTTAATCCCAGCCTGACAGACAATTGAAAACCGCCTTCGCTTTGCAAAAAATATACGGAAAATGAGATTTTAATGGTTTACACTGTTGACCAAATAGTCAAAGGATCAGCTTTATGGATAAAATGCGTCCCATTTTGGTAGTTGATGATGTTGAAGCCATCTGCACCTTTATTTGCACCGTATTACAAGGAAACGGATACGTGCATGTCGATATCGCACATGACTCTGCGGAGGTCATGTCTCGGGTTTGCCGCAAGAAATATCAACTTATCTTAATGGATATCAAACTGCCTCAAGTGGATGGCTTGGAACTGTTGAGTATTTTGCATGAAGAAATACCTGAGGCAAAAATAGTCATGTGCTCAGCCGATACCTCAGAAGAAACCATTAATCTTGCGTATGAAATAGGGGCGGTGGGTTTTTTAGAAAAGCCCGTGACTCCCATGAGTTTAATGAGTTTGCTGGAACGGCTGTAAGGGGGATTTCCCCTTATCCTACCTTGCTAACTTTTTTAATTGGTACAAATATTCAAGCGCTTGTTTGGGGGTAAGATCATCCGGTTGAATACTGTAAAGTAATTCTTCTGCTTCACTAGGTTGCCCGAGTAAATCTAATTGAGTTTCCACCTTTTCTTCCGCTTTAATGGCTTGAGGCTGTGCTTCAGGCCTTGCTACTGATGTCTTCACAGATGCGCCGGTTTCAAGTTCATGTAACTTGCGTTTCGCTGCTTGCACCACTTGTTTGGGCACCCCAGCTAGTTGCGCTACTTGTAAGCCATAGCTTTTATTGGCAGCACCATCTTGTACAGCATGCATAAAGCGAATGGTATCGCCGTGCTCGACGGCATCTAAATGCACATTAGCTAGCTCTGGAAGCGCTTCAGCCAAGCCTGTTAATTCAAAATAGTGCGTGGCGAAAAGGGTAAACGACTGTAATTTAGTGGCTAAGTATTCAGCACAAGCCCAAGCCAATGACAGGCCGTCATAGGTGCTGGTGCCTCGACCAATCTCATCCATCAAAACCAAGCTGTTTGCGGTTGCATTATTCAAAATGTTGGCCGTTTCGGTCATCTCGACCATAAACGTTGAGCGACCTGAAGCTAAATCATCCGACGCCCCTATGCGGGTAAATATCCGGTCGATAGGGCCTATTTTTGCGTCTTGTGCGGGGATATAGCTACCTATATAGGCCATCAATACGATTAGTGCTGTTTGGCGCATATAGGTTGATTTACCGCCCATGTTCGGCCCGGTGATTACCAACATTCTGCGGTTGGGGTTGACCTCAATGGGATTGGCAATAAAGGGAGCATCTGATACTTGTTCAACCACAGGGTGACGGCCCTGGCTAAAATGAATACCGCTTTGTGGGCATAAATCAGGGCAGTGGTAATCTAAGCTTTCGGCACGTTCGGCCAAATTTGCTAGCACATCCAATTCTGCTAACGCATCAGCACTTTGCATTAGCTGTGTTAATTGGGGTAAGAGTATATCGAAAAGCTCATCGTATAGTTTTTTCTCAAGCGCTAATGAGCGGCTTTGGCTGCTAAGCACATTGTCTTCGTGCTCTTTTAGCTCCGGAATAATATAGCGTTCATTATTTTTGAGTGTTTGGCGACGAACATACTCAACGGGCACTAAATCCGATTGACTGCGACTGACTTCAATAAAGTAGCCATGCACGCGGTTGTAACCGACTTTCAGGCTGGCGATGCCGGTGCGCTCTTTTTCCCGCTGTTCTAATTCTTCTAAATAATCAGTAGCCCCTTTTGACAGGGCACGCAGATGATCCAGCTCTTCGTTGTAGCCTTCTTTAATGACGCCACCATCTCGGATCAATACCGGTGGCGTGTCAATGACCGCACGCTCTAATAGATCGGCGAAGTCGGGGTATTGGAAGATTTGTTGTGCTAATTGAGATAAGCCACATTGCTGCGAGTCATTATCAAGATGACTAACTTCATGCTCTAGGTAGTGTTGGATATCAGGCAATAGCGCGAATGCTTGGCGCAAACGCGCGAAGTCACGGGGGCGAGCACTGCGCAAAGCTAAGCGCGCCAGTACACGCTGCATGTCACCCATTTTTTTCAGGGTGTCTTGTAATTGGGGATAGGGAGACTCTATTAAACCTTGGATATTACGTTGGCGCATTTTTAGCACGGTTACGTCAGTTAGTGGCCTGTGGATCCAGCGTTGCAATAAACGGCTGCCCATAGGTGTCGAGGTTTTATCCAGTATACTTGCCAGCGTATTTTCAGTGCCGCCAGATAGGTTTAGTGTAAGTTCAAGGTTGCGCCTAGTGGCTGCATCCATCACGACTGTGTCGTTGTGAGCTTCGAGCACAATTCGGTCAATATGAGGTAATGCAGAGCGCTGAGTATCTTTAATATATTGCATTACGCAGCCCGCGGCGCATATACCGATTTGATGATTCTGCACGCCGAAACCCGATAATTCGTTAGTACCGAATTGGCTGGTAAGCTGGCTGGTAGCGGTTTGTAAGTCAAATTCCCACTGAGGGCGGCGACGTAGCCCTTTGCGCTGATCAATTAAATGACTGAAAGCAAAGTCGTCTGGGTATAAAAGCTCAACTGGATTCGTACGTTGAAGCTCAGCTGCTAGAGCTTCTTCTCCGCTAAGTTCACACAAAGTGAAGCGTCCGCTGGTCACATCTAAGGTTGCGTAGCCAAATACCAATGCTTGGTTGCTTTTTTGTACAGGGCAAAAAACGGCGGCTAAGATGTTGTCTTGTTTGTCATTAAGCAGTGCTTCGTCTGATACCGTGCCCGGTGTGACGATACGTTGTACCTTACGCTCGACAGGGCCTTTACTAGTAGCCGGATCGCCTACTTGTTCAACGATGGCCACCGATTGACCCATCTTCACCAAGCGCGCTAGATAGTTTTCCACCGCATGATAGGGCACGCCCGCCATAGGAATAGCGTTACCGCCAGATTTTCCTCGTGCCGTGAGGGAAATATCCAGTAGTTCAGAGGCCTTTTTAGCATCGTCAAAAAAGAGTTCGTAAAAATCACCCATACGATAAAATAACAGGATATCAGGATGCTCAGCTTTAATTTTCAAATATTGCTGCATCATGGGAGTATGCTGTTGCAAAGATGAAGAGGTTGTTGATGCTGATGTGTTCGTTTTTGGCATTGGGTACGGCACTCTTATTTGTCCGGCGGTTACTCAGATAATGTATCGAGAAGTAACCTTAACGCTTTGTTTAGCTTTTAATGTTTGGCATGCTTACGGGACTCGCTGTGTTTTTGTTAGCGTGTCAGGTAACCCGGTAATGGATGTAAAATATGACAAACAATTCAATTTATTTAGCACAACAACTCGGTGAACAACTGCAGCAATTAGGCTGGAGCGTTACCTGTGCTGAGTCATGCACTGGAGGGGGCATAGGATACGCCATCACAAGTACATCTGGAAGCTCAAGCTGGTTCAAAAGTGGTTATATTACCTACTCAAATGAAGCAAAGCAGAGCATGCTAGGTGTGAGTGAGCAAACCTTAGCCGAATTTGGTGCAGTATCACAAGCAGTGGTAGAGCAAATGGCACTGGGTGCGACTAAAGCTGCGCAGGCGAATGTTGCTGTTTCAGTGAGCGGCATTGCAGGACCTGAGGGGGGCAGTGCTGAAAAACCTGTTGGTACAGTGTGGTTCGGCTTTGCGATAAATGGCGATGTATCAACAGCTTGCCAGTGTTTTTCCGGCGACCGGCATGAGGTACGCTCAAAAGCGATTGAATATGCATTAAGCCAGCTTAGCAGTCTATTGAATTAATGACGCTCAGTACGTTGATATGACACTTGACCAAGGTTATTCAGAGAAAGGCTACTGCCTCGTAAAGCATTTTATTCACGGGTCTGAATTAGTCGCTTTGCGAGAAATTGCGTTGCGGTTTCACGCTAGCTGGATAACGACCAATCAAGCGTTTTATCGAACAGGGGCGGTTAATGCAGCTTATTTAACGAACGGCGAGCATATCAATGAAGTGGATAGGTTAACGCTTTTTAAGTTGATTGCCTCTAAGCAGCTACAGCTCCAAATACAAAAGGTATTTGGCCAATCGCCTGCATTTATGAATACACAATTATTTTTTAACCCAAATAACAAGAAACAGAAGAACTACTGGCATAGAGACTCACAATATCATTTAAATATAGAGCAACAAGAGCGAGCATTGCAGGGGGCTGATGTAGTGCATTTTAGAATTGCGCTTAACGATGAGCCAGGCATTGAAGTTGTACCGAAAAGTCATAAAAATTGGGACACTGAAGAAGAACTCTCAGTACGAATGCAAACAAACCGACGGGTGAACAGTGATGAGCTTAGCTCCGGAAGGCTTATCCCGTTGCATGCTGGAGACTTACTGATATTTTCAGCTAATATGATCCATCGAGGCGTATACGGTTTAGACCGATTATCTTTAGATATTTTACTCTGCGATGCGGTCCCTGAATTACTAGAATTCGCCCAAGAGGACTGTTTACCTAAGCCTGAAGTGTCAAAATATTTAAATCACCCTGAGGTGTTTGAATTGACGAGAAAACTAAAGAATAATCATTAAATTAGTTGAATATCGTAATCGCCGCTTTTTTAAACACGTGTTAAGGCTTCTGAAGTTTGACCACGTGAAGCGAGTCACAATCAAGAAGGAATTAACATGTTAGCAGCAGGTACGTTTGATGTAGATTTATCACCTCAGGAAGATATAACCGCACCTGCGGGGCGTATGTTGATTGAGAAAACCTACGCAGGAGATTTGGTTGGGACTGGCGTTGGGCAAATGATCAGTAAGCGTACTGAAAATGGTGTCGCAATCTATTTTGCTATAGAAGAAGTTACAGCAGCGCTTGACGGAAAAGCGGGTCAGTTTACGTTATTGCACAAAGGGAAAATGTCAGCTCAAGAACAGTCGTTGGACATAAGTATTTTAGAAGGGTCGGGCAGCAACGAGTTAAGCTCAATCAGTGGCACAATGCGTATTATTCAGCAAGATGGCAAACACAGTTATGAACTGGATTACGCGTTTTAGTTTATTTCTATATAGGTGTTCGTTTGGAATGAATATATGGGTGAAAAGCAACCAATGAAGAAAATAACGGGTAGTTGTTTATGCGACACTGTGCGCTTTGAATGTGATGATTCAATTGAGAGCTTTCATTTATGCCACTGCACTCAGTGTCAAAAAGTGACAGGTTCTTCTCATGCATCCAATCTGTTTACCGCGGTGAACAACATCCAGTGGTTAAAAGGGAGTGCCAGCATTAAACGCTATAATGTACCTGGCCGTAACATTTCAAACGCCTTTTGTGGCGAATGTGGTAGTGCTTTACCCTACGCATCATTGTCTGGGAAAGCTTTAGTTATTCCCGCTGGTTGTTTAGATATAACACCTAATATTCAACCCTCAAGTCAAATCTTTTACGCTGAACGCGCCCCTTGGTTTGAGTCTGCTATGGTGTGTAAAAAATACGATTCAATGCCTGACTAAGAAGCCACGGCGATATAAATTGCACCAATACTGGCGTAATATTGCATCGTCGAACGAGGTCATTTAACGTAGGCGGCGCTCAACTTTTAAACCAGTTCAACCGATTCAATGGTTGAGCTATCAATTCATAACAGCTTTGATCTCACCTAATATGAAAATTTTCTGAAAGTCACTTGTAACTGTATGGTTGTACAGTATACTACGCCCATATAACTTCAATTATCTGTGTCGATTTAGACTTGAACCAAGTGTAAGTGCACGGGCTGAACCATAGGACATACTGATGGACGATAACAAAAATCGCGCGCTTACTGCCGCGCTTGGTCAAATCGAAAAACAATTTGGTAAAGGCGCAATCATGCGTTTGGGAGATAACCAAGCGATGGATATTGAGGCTGTATCTACAGGTTCACTAACCATCGATATCGCACTAGGTATAGGTGGATTACCTTGTGGTCGTGTTGTTGAGATATACGGCCCTGAGTCATCGGGTAAAACCACTCTTACTCTACAAGCCATTGCTGAAGCGCAAAAAATGGGCAAAACTTGTGCATTCGTGGATGCTGAGCATGCACTTGACCCAGTTTATGCGGGTAAACTCGGGGTGAATATTGATGATTTATTGGTATCTCAACCTGATACCGGAGAACAAGCCCTTGAGATCTGCGACATGTTGGTTCGCTCTGGTGCGGTAGATGTTGTTGTTGTCGATTCTGTAGCGGCCCTTACACCGAAAGCCGAAATTGAAGGTGATATGGGTGATTCACACGTTGGCTTGCAAGCCCGTTTGATGTCTCAAGCACTACGTAAGTTAACGGGTAATATTAAACGCTCGAATACCTTGGTTATTTTCATCAACCAAATTCGTATGAAAATCGGTGTTATGTTTGGCTCTCCTGAGACGACTACGGGTGGTAATGCACTTAAATTCTACGCATCAGTTCGTTTAGACATTCGACGTATCGGTGCGATTAAAGACGGTGATGAAGTCGTAGGTAACGAAACCAGAGTTAAAGTGGTTAAGAACAAAGTTGCCCCTCCGTTCAAACAAGCTGAATTCCAGATCATGTATGGTCAAGGTATCTGTAAAGAAGCTGAGTTGATTGACTTGGGTGTTAAGCAGAAGCTGGTGGAAAAAGCTGGCGCTTGGTACAGCTACAATGGTGAGCGTATTGGTCAAGGTAAAGCTAATGTGGTTAAGTACCTTAAAGAGCATACTGAGATGTCTAACGACATTGAACAAAAATTACGCGCAGAGTTGTTGTTAAAGAAAACAGTTAAAGCTGATGAGCCGTTAAAAGCTGACGAAGAATAGAGCAGACGAAGAATAAAGCCTCTTTGTGATGTTTGGCTGACATTCTCTACACTAAAATATAAAACCGCCGTAAGGCGGTTTTTTGTTTGGATTGTAAATTGTTAAAGAGCTAGTACAAGAAATGTATGAGGAACATAAATACACTCAGCATTTATCGCTTAAAAGGGTCAGAAAGGAAGTCTCGACCAAGTCTGAGAGTTACAGTTCGTTTTTTTACTAAATGAGTGGTGGCTTTGTTTTAGCCAAAGTAGTGGAAAGACACAAAAAATGTCACATCTACAATAGATCTGTATCTACACTTCGAATGTTGAGGTTATAGTCGACCAATGAATATGGCTATACGCCGCTATATAAGAAGGCTGCTCAAAGTAGATACGAAAGGATTGGTTTTCTCTTTGCAAGTAACTAGCAGCAAAGGTGCACATGAGTTTTAAAAAAGCAGCAAGTTTAATATGCCCTTTTTATTAACCGGACTTAATGCGTGTTTAAAGTGATTAAAAATTGATAAATTTGTTGTCAGCATAATTTACAAGATCACTTATTACGAATAAGCTAAATTTTATTACCGTCTGATTTATATGTGTTTTTTAATGTTGGCACGCTAAGTGCTTTCATCTAGCCAAGCAGGTAGTGTGATAAATCGCGAGCAGTATTATTTGCAATATCAATTTCGCTGGTACATTAATTAGTTTAGAGGGATATACATTATGAAAAACTTCTTTAGTTCAAAAAAATTCGTTTCTACAGCTGCGCTACTTGCAATCGTAGCAAGCTCACAAGCAAGCGCTGCGTCTATTTCATTCGGTGGACAAATGGCTGGTGACGATTCTGGTTTAACTAGTAACTTCGTTGCTGACCCATCTCACGCAATGAATGATGGCGCGAATGGCTTCTTCGTTGAAACGTTTGATTCTGCTACAGCGCTTGACGGTGCTCCTGCTGGTACAACTGAATACAATGCAGCTGGTGCAGCTGGTGTCGGTTGTGCAGTAAACAGTACAGGTAGCGGTATTGTTGTAACTTCAAGTACAGATGGCTTGGGTGTACGTAATGATGACGTAAATAACGGCGCTGCGGCACCAGCTAATGACAATACATGTTACGGTCATACTCCTGCTATTGGTGGTGATCTTCCTGCTTGGGTTGAAATTGACTACACTGCATTCTTAGCGTCTCAAGGTGATTTCGGTATCACTTACCTTGGTTTCTACTGGGGTTCGATTGATGAATACAACACATTCAGCTTCTTCTCTGGGGATGACTTGGTTGCAGAAATTGACGGTGAAACTTTAACAGATGCTGCTAATGCGGGTAACCAAACAGACCCTGAAACTAACCGTTATGTTAACATTGATTTCTCGTTCGCTGATGCTTTCGATAGAGTTCGTATCTCTACTACTGGTATCGCTGGTGAGTTCGACAACATCGTTATCGGTCTAGCTAGTCGTCCGGTTCCAGCTCCAGCTGGTTTGGCTTTCCTAGGTCTAGGTTTACTAGGTCTTAGCTTCAGCAGAAAATTCAAAAAATAAGTTAGTTATAACTTAATGTAAAAAAAGCCGACACGTTCGGCTTTTTTTGTGCCCGCAATAAAGTATTACTCGTCCTCTAGTAATACCCTTCCACGTTAATAAGTGATGACTCAGCGAGAGTTTAAAAGTCACAAATAGGCTTTTTATTACACCTTTTTCGAGACCTTATTATAGTCTTTCGCCCAGCTTTCAGGGAACTTGCCTTGTAGCACGTATGAGAAGCTAATGAGTTCTGCGATGACGTGATAGAGCTCTTCAGGGATTTCTTGGCCTAAATCCAAACTCGCGAGAAATTCACTTAAGTATGGATCTTCGTGAATTAATACTCCGCTTTGTTTTGCTAGCGCGATAATTTCATCTGCTAATTCACCAAAGCCCTTCGCAACCACTTGTGGAGCGTTTTTGTTATCACCTTCGTTATGTTTTAAGGCAACCGCGCTTTTAGCTGTTTTTGCGTCTTTAGATTTGTTCTCTGTCACATTATTCCTATTAAAATGGTATTTAGCGAATGGTTCGTCCTGAACGGTTATACTTGGGTTTGCAATAACTGATAAGGCCGTTGGCGAAGTGTGTCAGGAATTTTTCCTAACTGGCATTGGCTTTTTGTGACCTCAATACCCAAAGCAGTCAGGCGCTTATTAAATAAGGGTAAGTAATTCATAACTTGGTGTTTGGTTTGTTCATTAGAAGTGTAGAAGTCTAGCTCTAATGTACCTTGACGCAATTTAGCTTTGGTCAATAACTCGCCTAAGTCCCCAGCGCTTAGCTTCATAGTGAGATGCCAAATTCGGCTGTTTGCAGCGCCCTCATTCTGCTGATCCTTGCTAGTGTCATTTTCACGCTTAACCAACAATTCGATGTCTTGCAATTTATTACCAAAAGCAGAGGGCAGGGTGTAATAGAAGCTGTCTTGCCCTTGCAGTAGCTGTTCAGCGTTACTGATTTTGCTGCTTTGGTGACTAGCAAAAAAGCGGCTGATTTCGCGCAAAATTTGATGTTTTTGTTCTAACTGTGCAAATTCACTCAGGCCTTTAGGACTGACTGGAGCGCTGGATTGTGTTTTACCAGCAAAGCTGATTGGGTCAGAACTAAACAGGGCATTAAGCCCTTGGGACACTTTTTCCCCCTGTTGGGGCTGATTCCGTGCGAAGCGAGAAGCTAATGATATTTGAATCAAGGTCACTAGCCCGCTCAACATTCCTTGACCGGCCACGGGGCTAATAATTTGGGTAGCACTTAAGCTTAGCGCTTGGTTTGTCAACAACTGACGTATTTGGCCAGCGTCTTGTTCTTTACCTTGAGGGATATTTTGTTTTATTTGCTCTAATACCTGTTCTTTTATGTTTTTAACCGCAGGCTCTTCAATAAATTGGGTATCGTTGAGCGCGCTGGCCAATCTGTTTAACGACTCACTGGGTTGTTCAGCTCTAGCTTGCACCACGCGCAGTAACGTGTGTAATACCTCTATCGCTTGAGCTTTCACTTTTGCTGTCATTTCAGGAGCGGCAATATTGACTGTTTCTCGACGCTCTAATTTATCTAGCGTTGGTGTTTTTACAGACTCGGCTTGAGCAACTGTAGGTTCTACCTTAGCGTTTTGATTTGCCGATGGATTTGGGCCTAGCGCTTTTGTTGAGACCTCTGGTGTGATGCCTTTACCTAACATCGCGCTTGCGCTCTTTACCTCTGGAGCTCTCTCGCCACCCAGCGCATTAATTATTTTACTGATACCTTGGCGCACCGAAGCAACTGCTGAAACGCTGTTTTTCGCTACAAAGTCTTTAGGTGTGGGTGAATCAATTAGCTGATTACTCCCGCTATTTTCTTTCGCTAAAGCATTGTTTGCCGCGTCTGACATACTGGCTAATGCTTTTAGCGTTTGGGGATCAACAGTGATATTTAAGGTTTTTATAAGCGCCAATACATTGCTGATATTTTGCTGTGTCACTTTTATTTGAACTGGCGGGGATGAAGTTGATAGCGCATCCATATTTTGTATATTTGCACTGCCGTCTTTATTGATGGCTAACGAAATTTTAGTGGGCGGAATGTTCTGTATCGCTTCAAGCAAACCAGTATTACTTGGTGTCTTTTGTGGCGAATGTCGCTCAGATGAAGCAATATTCGGGGCGCGGGTGGCTGTTTCAAGATGAGGGGCGCTGTCAGGATTAGGAGCCGTTTTAAGTACTTGGCTTAATGACTTACTTAGCACCTTACTATCTATGTTTATGCTAAGAATCGGTGAAGTAAGCGCAGTCTGAGTTGCGGCGCGCTGGCTAAGCGGTACTGACGAACTCGATGCACCATTTACCAGCAATTGTTTTAAAACGGGCGCAATATGCTCATTGGCCGTCTTACTCGCAATACTTTGAGTGCCAGTATCCTTGTTACTCAGTAATACCTGCCAGTGGCTCCCTACAGGTTTTAATTGCACATTCACCGTGTCTTGGTTCTTAATTGTTGAGGGCGTGCTTGGGGAAACGGCTAGGCTCAGGTTTTGCTGATTTTTCAGAACGTTAAAATTTAACGTTAACGTTTGGCCTGATTGACTGACCACTTGAGCCTGGGTCGTTAAGAGTGACGGTGGTATACGTGCTGCCTGAAATTGGCTCGGTGGTAAGCGCAAAATCCTTTCTAATTGTTGGCTCGATATCGTTCGATTGAGCTCGCCAATATTGGCGTTTAGAGGTTGCGCCTTGCTGAACTCAAGAACAGGCGTGCTTGTTAGCTGATTTTTATTAACCTGCTCTTTATTTATCTGATATTGGAGAGTACTGCTTGTATTGCTATTCGAGGTTAGTGCATTACTCCCGCCCGCTATGCGCGGCTCAGCCCCACTTTGCGATGAACTTAGACTAGCGTTTTGCACCGTTGGCGATTGAGATTGCAATGCCGTTATCGCTTTGGTCAGTTGTTCGCTTGTCTTTGCACTATTCGCAGCTTTATATGCGCTATCTTTTGTCGCGTTCTGAGGTTGAGGTAATGTTGCCGCTGGCGGAGGCGTTGAATTTGACGCCGCGTTTGCTTTCGCAGCCGGAGAAGACGCTGTTGAATTTGATGTTGCAGCGGGTTGCGGGGCTGTACTTGCAGATGAACTGGCACTCGCCGCAGCGCTTAATGTTACGTCCGCACGAACATTGGCGTTATTCGCGCTCGATACAACAGAACGGCTAGTAACTGTGACGTTGTAGCGCTGGTTAGAGTCGATTTGTCCTTTAATATCAGTTGAATCAAGAGTAACGGATTGACCCTGATTTGAGCTGCGAACACTTACCTGCGTCGGGGAGACCTGCTTAATTATCACCTCGGGCGCTGATTGCTTAGCATTTTTAGCCGCATCAGATTGCTGCACTTTTGGCGCCACATGGGTTGGCGCAACATGGGCTGATTGCTTCGAGGGGATAGGTGGGCTGTCAGACATATCGTTGTTATCGGCCGCAAGCGAAAAATATTAATTTAAATGTAGCATGCAAGTAAGCAACGACGGAAATCGTTCAGGGCTATTTAATTGAATTGGTATTGCTCATAAATGGAATTAGTATTACTTGTAATCTCGATGCGCTATCGTCGATATTCTCTAGGTATTCGCATTAATTAAATCAAGTTAGATAATAATTTTATACCGGTCATTCTTTAGGCCTAGGTAAATGCATCTTTAGTACATGAATTGATACGACTTATTTGTTTTTCTGAGTATTCCAGATTGCCGCGCTGTGATATTATCGCCGCGTTTTTTTGTCGACTCAGAGACCATTTTGCCGTTACTTTGTGCCCAACAATTATCCGTTTCCAAGCGTGATAGACTGCTATTTAATGAGATAAGTTTCTCTGTAGCGGCCGGAGAGTTGATGTATATAAAAGGCCCAAATGGTGCAGGTAAAACGAGTTTGCTTAGGGTGCTAACAGGGCTCGTCAGTCCTGATGAGGGAGCCGTGCTGTTTGAAGAGCAAAACATCATAAAATCCCGAGAACAATATCACCAACAATTACTGTATTTTGGTCATGCATTGGGTGTGAATCGCAGCCTCAACGCCTTAGAAAATCTGCGTTTTTGGTGCGCTCAGCATGGCGTTGAGCATAATGATGCGGAGATCTATGAGGTTTTAGCTCTGCTCGGTTTAGTTGGCCTAGAAGATGTAACCGTAAGCCATTTATCCGCTGGCCAACAAAGACGAGTTGCCCTTGCTCGATTTTGGTTACAAACAGCAGCGCGTGTATGGATTTTAGATGAACCCTTTACCGCATTAGACGTACAAGGAATAGCGCTGCTTAACAACAGAATTGTTGCCCATTTGAAACAAGGTGGTTGTGTGGTGATGACATCACATCAGGCACTGGACGTCGATTATCCAACCAAAGAGCTGCAGTTGGAGTACCGCATATGAGCATGGCTTTAAAAGCGGTTTTCGAACGGGATTTGGCTTTGGCTTATCGTCAGCGCTCTGAGTTAATGCAGCCTATGATGTTTTTCATATTGGTGATCAGCTTATTCCCTTTAGGGATTGGGCCAAATCCAGAAACTCTGCAAAAAGTGGGCCCTGGAGTGATTTGGGTGGCAGCAATTTTGTCATCTTTACTCGGCATGGAGCGCCTATTCAAGGATGATTACAATGATGGCTCTTTGGAGCAGATCATGTTGTCAGCTACGCCACTACCGTTAGTTGTGCTGGTAAAGGTGTTGGCCCACTGGTTGACGAGTATAGTACCGCTATTGTTGCTATCGCCGTTGTTAGCGCTTTTTCTGAATTTGACTGAACCCATGTATTGGGCGCTATTGAGTACACTTTTACTGGGCACCCCTTTATTAAGTTTAGTGGGAGCGATAGCCGTCGGGTTAACACTTGGTTTGAACCGAGGTGGTGTGTTATTGGCGCTACTTTTACTGCCGGTGTTTATTCCTTTGCTCATTTTTGCCACCGCAGCAGTCGAAGCTGCATCGTTACAATTACCCTACAGCGCACAATTAGCCATTATTGGTGCGATGTTATTAATCTCTTTAGCGCTGGCGCCTTTTGCCATCGCTTACGCATTACGAGTGAGTCAGAACTAATGTGGAAATGGTTACATCCTTACGCGAAAACGCAAAACGCCTACCAGCTGTGTGAGCGTTTACTACCTTGGTTTGTAGTATCGGCTTTTATCTCATTTACCTTGGGTATGGTTTGGGGCTTGTTGTTTGCTCCGTCTGATTACCAACAAGGGGATTCGTTTCGCATTATCTACATTCATGTCCCCAGCGCCATTTTATCAATGGGCGCATACAGTGCCATGGCGATTTCTGCGTTTATTGGGTTGGTGTGGCAGGTGCGCACGGCTTTTATGGCCATGATAGCGTTAGCACCCATTGGGGCTGTCGTCACCTTTATTGCGTTATTCACCGGCGCTGCATGGGGTAAACCGATGTGGGGAACATGGTGGGTGTGGGATGCGCGCTTAACATCTGAACTTATTTTATTGTTTTTGTATTTGGGGGTTATTTCTTTATATGCCTCATTTGAAGACAAGCAACAAGCAGGTAAAGCTGCAGGTGTGATGGCAATAGTCGGTGTGGTTAATTTGCCCATTATCCATTTTTCAGTGGAGTGGTGGAATACTCTGCATCAAGGGGCAAGTATTACTAAATTCGATAAGCCCTCGGTTGCGCCTGACATGCTTTGGCCGTTATTGATTAGCATTCTAGGCTTGGCGCTGGTGATGGCGGCGATATTTATTCGACGCTTACAGAACGAAATTTTGCGTCGCGAGCTTCATCGTCCTTGGGTTCAAGCGTTAGTCGCCGAAGCGAAGGGGAAATAATATATGCAGTTCGAAAGTTTCAGTGCTTTTGTAGATATGGGTGGTTACGGGTTTTACGTGTGGCTGTCTTTTGGCGTGAGTTTGTTGGCTTTAGGCATACTTGCGTTCGATGCGGTTCGTCAGAAAAAAGTGTTGTTTAACGCCGTCGAAAAAGAACAAGCACGAAAGATACGTATTAAAGCGGCGAAAACGTCAGCAACCAGCCAAGTGAAATCAAGTTATTCTGAGGCACAAGCGTCGCCACGAAATGAGGAAATGAAACAATGAACCCTAGACGTCAAAAACGCCTGGTCGTGATCTCCACTATCGTATTGGTTATCGGTGCGGCAATTGGTTTAATGTTATATGCGTTGAGTCAAAATATTGATCTGTTTTACACCCCTTCAGAAGTGATTGATGGCAAACAAATAGGCCAGGTGAAAGAGATACCGCAAGTAGGCCAGCGCTTACGTATTGGCGGTATGGTGGTTCCCGGCTCTGTAAAGCGTGACAATGACAGCTTGGCGGTAAGTTTTGATTTAGTAGACACAGGGCCAGCGGTGACCGTCAGTTATCAAGGGTTATTACCTGACTTATTCCGTGAAGGGCAGGGCATTGTCGCCACTGGCGTATTGACGGCTTCGAATCATATTGAAGCGCATGAGGTACTGGCAAAACACGATGAAGAATACATGCCCCCAGAGTTGGCTGAAAAAATGAAAGGCATCAAGCACGTAAAGCCTGAACAAGCATACTCAACACCAAAAGTGAGCGGTTAATATGGTTGCTGAGCTAGGAAATATCTCTCTTGTTTTAGCATTGCTAATGGCGATATCGCTCGCTATTTATCCTTTGTGGGGCGCGCAAAAAGACCACTTAAAACTGATGCAAATGGCTAAACCTCTCGCCATTGGTATGTTCGTCTTTACGCTGTTTGCTTATATCTGTTTAACCTGGGCATTTGTGCATGATGACTTTAGCCTAGCGTATGTGGCGAGTACTTCTAACAGTACATTACCGCTTGTTTATAAATACACAGCTGTGTGGGGCGGGCACGAAGGTTCGTTTTTGCTGTGGGTGATGATCTTTTCAATTTGGACTGTGGCCGTCGCCTTATTCAGTAAAGCAATAGAGCTGAAAATGGTCGCCCGTGTGTTGTCTATTCTTGGCATGGTCGCCATCGGCTTTTACTTATTTATGCTACTCACTTCGAATCCGTTTGATGTGTTGTTGCCGTTCTACCCCGTTGACGGACGTGACTTAAACCCGCTGTTGCAAGACTTTGGCATGATCATTCACCCGCCTATGTTGTATATGGGCTATGTTGGGTTTTCTGTCGCCTTCGCGTTCGCCTTAGCCGCGTTGATTTCTGGGCAGTTAGACTCAACCTGGGCGCGCTGGTCTCGCCCATGGACGATTGCTGCATGGTCATTTCTGACCGTAGGGATTGCATTAGGCAGTTGGTGGGCGTATTACGAACTTGGTTGGGGCGGATGGTGGTTCTGGGATCCTGTCGAGAACGCCTCGTTTATGCCTTGGCTTGTTGGCACAGCTTTAATGCACAGCTTGGCGGTGACCGAAAAACGCAAAGTATTTAAATCGTGGACAGTATTACTGGCCATTGCTGCATTCTCACTGAGCCTACTTGGAACGTTTTTGGTACGCTCAGGTATTTTGGTATCAGTGCATTCCTTTGCCAGTGATCCAAGCCGCGGCATGTTTATTCTTGGCTTGTTAGTGGTGGTAATCGGTGGCTCTTTATTGCTGTTTGCATTACGTGCGCCACAGCTAAAAGGAGCAGGACGTTATCAATTGTTTTCACGCGAGGTTATGCTCGCAGGTAACAATGTGTTTTTAAGCGCTGCCTGTCTTGTAGTGTTGTTAGGTACGCTGCTGCCTTTAGTCCATAAAGAACTTGGCTTGGGCTCTATCTCCATTGGCGCGCCCTTTTTCAATCAAATGTTTAGCTATTTAATTGTGCCATTTGTGCTGCTTATGGGCATTGGGCCTTTATCTCGTTGGAAAAACCAACAACCGTCAGCGCTATATAAGCAGTTATTGCTCGCCTTCGGACTGAGCTTGTCTGCCGCCGTATTAGTCACAGCAAATTTCGAGCAAACGTCTTACATGGCGGCGCTGGGCATGGTGATGGGGTTCTGGATTGTGGTGACAACCATCATGGAAATACACCAACGCATTAATGCTGATAAAAAGCTGTCTCAGCAACCGATTTTTTCCGCGCTGCGCAAGCTTACCCCCAGCCATTGGGGCATGGTAGTCGGTCACTTGGGCTTTGCTGTGAGTATTATGGGTATCACTTTGGTCAGCAATTACAATCAAGAAAAGCACGTGCGTATGGCCTATGGCGAAACGGTGCAACTGATGGGCTATGACTTCACCTTCAACGGTGTGAGCAATGTTAAAGGGCCAAACTATACAGGTTATCAAGCACATGTAGTGGCAAAACAAGACGGAGAAGTCGTTGCGAATTTAGAAGCTGAAAAACGTATTTATACCGTTCAGCGTAATGTTATGACTGAAGCAGGGATAGATTCGAATATCCACCGTGACTTATTTGTTGCCCTTGGCGAACAACTTGATGACGGCGACTGGGCGTTACGAATATACGTGAAACCATTTGTAAACTGGATTTGGGCTGGAGCCTTCATTATGGGCTTTGGTGGTATTTTGTCGATATCTGACAAGCGCTACCGCATGCAAGCGATGGCGAGCAAAAAAGCCGTGAAAAACAAAGCAAAAATGAACTCAGTAGAAGCGTCAGCTTCTCAAGATGCAGTGGAGTCTCAATAATGAGAAAGGTTTCATTTTTCGTATTGCCCTTAATATTGTTTGTGGGCTTAGCGATATTCCTATTTCAAGGGTTGTTTAGCGACCCCAGAGAACACGAATCGACCTTGCTGAACAAACCCGTACCTAGTTTTGTATTGCCCGATTTGATGAACACGGATCTTACCTACACAACCGAAGTATTCGTAGGCAAGGTCACGTTGTTGAACGTATGGGGGGTATGGTGCGTTACATGTGCCGTGGAAATTCCATTTTTAGAGCAACTTAAAAACGAAGGAAAGCACATAGTCGGTCTGTATTACGATCAGGACATTGACCCCGACTTCGGGATAAAAACGGTTGAGCGAGTACAGCAGGAAGTAGAGCAAAAGCTCGGTCAGTTGGGTAACCCTTATGCGTACAATATTTTTGATGTGAAGCGCGATCTGTCGTTGGATTTAGGGGTAACTGGTGCACCTGAAACCTTTTTAATAGACAAGCAAGGTAAGGTGCGTTTACACCATATCGGCGATATTAACCCTAGAGTGTGGCAGAACAAGTTTGCATCTGTGTATCAGGAGTTAATCGCGGAATGATGCGTTTTAAAGCTCTAATTTTTCTTTCATTTGCCTGGTTTAGTGCATACACATCGGCCAGTGAAGAGACCTATCAATTTGAAACAGATGCCCAAAGTGCATTGTTCTTTGAATTAACCAAAGAATTACGCTGCCCTATGTGTCAGAACCAAAACATTGCTGATTCTGATGCCATGATTGCAGCTGACTTACGACGAAAAGTATACCAGCTGGTAAATGAAGGGCAGTCTCGTGAGGAAATTATCGATTACATGAAGCAGCGCTACGGTGACTTTGTTTATTACCAGCCGCCAGTGAATGCCACCACAATTTGGTTATGGTTATTGCCACTGATATTCGTATTCATCGGTATTGTACTTGTGATCAGAAGTCGTCAGCAAAAGCCAGTGACGCAAGATAACGCAAAGCTTGAAGCAGCAGAGAAGTTGTTGGAGGAAGACAAATGAGCGTATTTTGGATTGCGGGTATCGCTCTGTTTGCTTTGGCCATTGGCATTGTTGCATTTCCCTGGATTTTTGAAGGGCGTAAGCGTCAGGATACGCTAACAAACACGCGGCTTATTCGCCAACGTTTGAATGAACTTGAACGTGAAGAGCGTGAGGGCTTGTTAAGTCACGAAGACCGGCTTGAAACCGAGAAAGACTTGAAGATTGCGTTACTTGATGAGCAAGAGCAAGCGCAACAGAAAATAACATCTGCTCGCGGTGTTTTACTTATTGGCGGGATACTGAGTGTTGTTGGTGTCGCGGTTTTGTATTGGCAAGTTAATAATGTGAGTGCGCTTGAGAATTGGCAAGATGCAAAAGCAAAGTTACCTGAATTAGCCGAGCGTATTGTCACTCAAGGGGATGCGTCAGTCACCGAGCAGGATCTAGAGAAATTTGCATTGGGTTTAAGAACAAAGCTGATCGGCTCTGATGACGATGCCATTGGCTGGACGCTTCTCGGGCGTGTATATGTTGCTATTAATCATATTGAAAGTGCTATGGACTCGTTTGAACGTGCACTTGCCATTGAGCCAGATAATATTGAAACGCTCGCCAGTTACAGCCAGGTATTGTTAATGGTGAATCAAGAGAGCTATCTCGCTCAAGCTAAGATGCACCTTAATCACATATTAGAGTTAGACCCTCAAAACACCGGCGCACTAGGTATGCTAGCGATGGCTGCTACTCAGCAAGGTGATAAAACGCTTGCGATTAATACATGGCAACGGCTGAAAGCGTTCGTACCTGAAGATGCCCCGATTTACGCTTCAATTGAAGCGCAAATAGCGCAATTAGAAGGAAATGAACCCGCAGGCTCTGAGTTGCTTGAGCAGGGCGCGCCTTTAACAGATGAACAGGACAGCGCGCCAGTGCTGGTGACCGTTAACGTTAGGTTAGATGATTCACTTACAGACAAAAAACCGCAAGATGGCTATTTGTTTGTGTTCGCTCAAGACGCAAATGGTGAGAGTAGAATGCCCGCTGCCGTGGTGAAAATGCCGTTAGGTGATTTACCCGTGAGCGTTGAATTGTCAGACCGCAATTCAGTTATGCCGACGTTAAAATTGTCGCAATTATCACAGGTACGCTTGGTGGCTAAAATATCTCGCACTGGAAACGTTATGGAAACAAGCGGTGATTTACAAGGAACGTTAGAAGTGACACTTAACGAAGCTGAAAATACACAACAAACGATATTAATTAATGAGGAATTACCGTGAATAAGGCGAAGATAGGTGCTCTGTTTTTTGTGTTATTAACCTTGGGCGGCTGCGCATCAAGTAGCAATACCGATGAGCAAGCAAGCGAATATAACGATCCGAAAGATCCGTTTGAGTCGGTTAACCGCACATTTTGGGATTTTAACTATGACATCCTTGATAACTACGTTCTACGCCCTGTCACAGTCGTTTATGTTGACTACACGCCGCAGTTCGCACGTACCGGTTTATTTAACGCAGCATTAAACCTTGAAGAGCCTTCAAACTCTTTAAATAACTTACTGCAAGGTAAGTTAGATGGCATGTTGATCAGCCTTGGGCGCTTTTTATTGAATTCGACCGTGGGGCTATTAGGCACAATTGATGTAGCCACCGAGTTAGGCTTAACACGCAAAGAAGAAGAGTTTGGTGAAACATTAGGGAAATGGGGCGTAGGTACCGGGCCTTATTTAATGATACCTGCTTTAGGTCCTAACGATATTCGAAGCGGCGTGGGTGATGTAGTCGATACATCTTATACACCGTTAGATGCGCTTAATTTTTATTTTGCAGCTTTTCGAACAGGTATCAAAGTACTTGAAAGCCGCGCCGCTTTAATGTCTCAGGAACAACAACTTAATCAATCTGCTGATCCTTACAGCTTTGTTAAGAATGCTTATTTCCAAAACTTAGAGTTTAAAGTGAAAGACGGCAAGGTTGAAAAAACGCAAGAAGAAGAAGCATTAGAAGATGATATTGATGCTTACTTAAATAGCCTCGAATAGCGGTTAAGTTTACGTAATTTACGCAATAAAAAGCCCGATTAACTTAGGTTAATCGGGCTTTTTCGTTGTTATTGGTTTGGGTGGCGTTTACTTATACCATTCCACGTTAATAAGTGATGACTCAGCGAGAGTTTAAAAGGGCT